>Ga0209578_10000055_pt1 | contig 287286 bp, 280 predicted proteins | sample tdAd472_FD_187127 | JGI IMG/M metagenome (GOLD analysis project Ga0209578, IMG submission 187127) | Marine sediment microbial communities from the Atlantic coast under amendment with organic carbon and nitrate - tdAd47.2 (SPAdes)... | ecosystem: Environmental > Aquatic > Marine > Coastal >... | reverse complement strand
AAGATGATTCAGGCCGCCACCGCCTACAAGGAACAGGTGGTGAAGGAAGCCGAGGGTGAGGCCAAGCGATTCATCTCGGTCTACGAGACCTACCTGGCGAACAAGGACGTGACCACCCGGCGTTTGTTCCTGGAACGTATGCAGGACGTCCTGTCCAAGTCCGAGAAGGTCATCATCGACAGGGGCGAAGGCGGCTCGGGCGGCAGCGGGGTCGTCCCCTATCTGCCGCTACCGGAACTCAAGAAACGCTCGGGAGGGCAATGACGATGAAAAAGATATCTCTCGCCATTTTCGGCATCGTCGTCATCGTCGCCGGCCTGGTGGCGTCGAGCGCGCTGTATACCGTGCACCAGACCCAGCAGGCGCTGATCTTGCAGTTCGGTAACCCGATCCGCGTGGTCCAAGACCCCGGACTGCACGTCAAGATGCCTTTCGTCCAGGAAGCCGAATTCTATGATTCGCGCATCCTCGACCTGGACCCGCCGGCGCAGGAAGTCATCCTCGCCGACCAAAAGCGCGTCAACGTCGACGCCTTCGCGCGCTACCGCATCGTCGATCCGCTGGAATACCGCAAACGCGCGCAGACCGACGCCAACTTCCGCGACGTCTTCGGCTCGCGCCTGAACGCCTCCATCCGGGCCGAGATCGGCCGCATTCTCCTGGGCGACATGCTGACCCAGAAGCGCGCCCAGGTGATGGAGATCATCGCCCAGCAGATGAAGGCCTTCGCGCCGGAATTCGGGGTCGAGGTGGTGGACGTGCGCATCGGCCGCACCGACCTGCCGGAAGCGACGGCCCAGTCGGTCTACAATCGCATGCGGTCCGACCGCGTCGCGCACGCCGCTAGGCTGCGCGCCGAGGGCGAGGAGCAGAAGCTCCGTATCCAGGCGGAAGCCGACCGTGATCGCACGGTGATCATCGCCGAAGCCCAGCGTCAGTCGCAAATCCTGCGCGGTCAGGGCGAGGGTGAGCGCAACCGCATCCTCGGCGAGTCCTTCGGCAAGGATCCGGAGTTCTTCGACTTCTACCGCTCCATGGAAGCTTATGGCGCCGCCTTGGGCGATGGCACCACCATGGTGCTGAGCCCGGACTCGGAGTTCTTCCGGTTCTTCGGCTCGATCAGGCCGAAGCCGTAAACGCGCGGGAGCGTCGTGACGGACTTCTTCACCGCGCTCGCCCTTGCGGTGGCCATCGAGGGAATCGCCTACGCGCTGTTCCCCGATGGCATGAAGCGGATGATGATATCCGTCTTGGCGCAGCCGAGCGGGTACTTGCGTGCCGCCGGGCTGGTGGCCGCCGGCGTGGCGGTGGTGGCGATTTGGCTGATCCGGGGCTGACGTATGGGAATACGGGCGAATATGGGGCGATTGCCAAGGAATAACCCCGGCCACGCCACGCTTCGGCCATATTCGCCTTGCATATAAGGGACCGTCCGCGGCCGGAGATTGCGCCGTGAAAGTCAAAGGAATTAACCTGAGCAGGTTTCGATGAGGAAGAGCACGATGAAAACCCAAACCATGGTTACCATTATCGGCCGCCCCGCCCTGATGGCGTTGTCGGCGGCGATGATCCTGATCTGGTCGGCCACGGCGCATGCCCGCAGCGCGCCGGAGAGCTTCGCCGACCTGGCCGAGAAATTGCTGCCGTCGGTGGTCAACATTTCCACCACGCAGGTGATCGAAGGCCGCGAAGGCCCGACCATGCCGCAACTGCCGCCAGGCTCGCCGTTCGAGGATTTCTTCAAGGAATTCTTCGACCGCAACCAGCCGCAGCAGCGCTCGCGCCGCGCCACCTCGCTGGGCTCCGGTTTCATCATCTCCGAGGACGGCTACGTCGTCACCAACAACCACGTCATCGCCGACGCCGACGAGATTTCCGTCATCCTGCACGACGACACCCGACTGAAGGCCACCCTGATCGGCCGTGATTCCAAGACCGACCTGGCAGTGCTCAAGGTGGAAACCGGCACCAAACTGCCGGCGGTGAAATTCGGCAACTCGCGCAAGTCGCGGGTCGGTGACTGGGTGGTCGCCATCGGCAACCCGTTCGGTCTCGGCGGCACCGTGACCGCCGGCATCATTTCGGCGCGCGGCCGCGACATCAACGCCGGGCCTTATGACGATTTCATCCAGACCGACGCCTCGATCAACCGCGGCAACTCCGGCGGGCCCATGTTCAACATGGACGGCGAGGTCATCGGCATCAACACCGCCATCTTCTCGCCGTCCGGCGGCTCGGTCGGCATCGGCTTCGCCATCCCGTCCGCCGGCGCCGAACCGGTGATCGCGCAGCTCATCAAGTCGGGCACCGTGAAACGCGGCTGGCTCGGCGTGCACATCCAGGCGGTGACCGAGGAAATCGCCGAGACCCTCGGCCTCGACGAGGCGGAAGGCGCGCTCGTGGCCAGCGTCATCGACGACAGCCCGGCGGCCCAGGGCGGCATCAAACCCGGTGACGTGATCCGCAAGTTCGACGGCAAGTCGGTCAAGGAAATGCGTAACCTGCCGCGCATCGTCGCGGAGACCGAAGTCGGCAAGCCGGTCCGCGTCGACATCTGGCGCGAAGGCAAGGCGGAAACCCTCAAGGTCGCCGTCGGCGAGCTGAAGGAAGACGAGCAGCAGATGGCCTCGGCCACGGTCGGCCCGGCCGGCGAGCTCGAGATCGACGAGCTCGGCATGAAACTCGCCAGCATCAACGACAAGACCCGCGAGCGCTTCAAGCTCAAGGACGATGCCAAGGGCGTGGTGGTCACCGAGGTCGATCCCGCCGGTCCCGCCGCGACCAAGGAAATCCGGCCCGGCGACGTCATCATCGAAGTCAGCCAGGAGGAAATCGCCTCGCCCGCCGATGTGCGCAGCAAAATCTCCGACGCCGCCAAGGCGGGACGCAAGTCGGTGCTGCTGCACCTGGAAGGCCAGAACGGGCTGCGCTTCGTCGCCGTCCGGCTGCAGAAAGGCTAACTCCCGACCGGTCCACGCCGGTCTCTCAAAACGGCGTCCGGAGCGATCTCCGGGCGCCGTTTTTGCATCTCCGCACCGGTTAGCTCATTCGCTCGAGAATCGTGAAACTGAAGGACGGGCCGTCGGCATCCTCGGGCGGATGCGTCTGGCGGGCGATCTCCTGCCAGCCGCCTTCATCCAGTTCCGGGAAAAAGGCGTCGCCGGGAAATTCCCCGTGCACCAGCGTCAGGTAGATGCGGTCGGCCTCGCCCATGGCCTGGGCGTAGATTTGCGCGCCGCCGATGACGAACACCTCGTCGCCCCCTTCGATCTCTGCGATGGCGCGCGCCTTGCGGAGCGCCGCCGCCACGTCGTGCACGGCATCGGCATCGGGGGGCGAAAATCTTTCGTTGCGGGTGACCACGATGTTGGCGCGCCCCGGTAGCGCACGGCCGATGGCTTCGTAGGTCTTGCGCCCCATGATCACCGGCGCGCCCATGGTCACCTGCTTGAAATACTTGAGGTCGGCGGAAATGTGCCAGGGCATGCCGCCCTCGAGGCCGATGGCCCGGTTGTCCGCCATGGCGACGATCAGCGATGTGCGCATGCGCTAGACCGCAATCGGCGCGGCGATGTGGGGCTGCGCTTCGTAGCCGACCAGTTCGAAGTCGTCGAACGTGAAGGCGAAGATGTCGGTGATGTCGGGGTTGATGCGCATCACCGGCAACGGGCCCGGCCGGCGGGCGATCTGTTCGTCCGCCTGCTCCAGGTGGTTGGCGTAGAGGTGCGCATCGCCGAGCGTGTGAATGAACTCGCCCGCTTGCAGCCCCGTCACCTGCGCCACCATCATGGTCAACAGCGCATAGGAGGCGATGTTGAACGGCACGCCCAGGAAGATGTCGCAGCTCCGCTGGTAGAGCTGGCACGAAAGCTTGCCGTCGGCGACGTAGAACTGGAACAGGCAATGGCAGGGCGGCAGCGCCATCTCGTTGACCTCCGCCACGTTCCAGGCGGAAACGATATGGCGGCGCGAATTGGGGTTGCTCTTGATGTCTTCCACCACCTTGGCGATCTGGTCGATGGTGCTTCCGTCGGGCTTCGGCCATGAGCGCCACTGGTGCCCGTAGACGGGCCCCAAGTCGCCGTTGGCGTCGGCCCATTCGTCCCAGATCGTGACGCCATGGTCGTTCAGGTACTTGACGTTGGTGTCGCCGGCGAGGAACCACAGCAATTCGTGGATGATCGACTTGAGGTGCAGCTTCTTGGTGGTCAGCACCGGAAAGCCCGCGGCCAGGTCGAACCGCATCTGGTGGCCGAACACGCTCTGCGTGCCGGTGCCGGTGCGGTCGCCCCGGAAGATGCCGGTCGCGCGCACATGTTTCAGGAGGTCCAGGTACTGCTGCATCCGGCCAGTGTACCCCCCCGCCCCCGGCGCTCCAAGCGGCGGGTAGCGGTGAATTTGCCGATCGTTTATACTATGCGGAATCAATTGCTTGTGGACCGGCGTATGAAAAACCTGTTCCTCGCCCTCAGCGTCTCGACGATCCTGGCCGGCAATCCGATTCTCGCCCCGACCCAGGCGCAAGATAAGACACGCCCGATTGCAGGCTTGCAGGATGCGGGCTGGAAGATCGTCCGTAAGACCGAAGAGTCGAAACAGCTCCCGGGCATCGCGCCTTATGAGAACCTGGTTCGCGTCGTCCACGTGATCAGCTACCGGATGCAAAAAGGCAGCGACATGATGCTCTGCCAAGCCAGCTTCGACACCCAGCGCGACCGCTACGACGAGACCTGCCGCCCGGCCAGCCATTGATGGATCAGAACCTTTCCGCCGTCTCCGCCGAGGACTTGAAGGCGCTCACGGTCCGCGCCTTCGAGCGCGCCGGCTTCACCCAGAAGGACGCCGAGACCACCGCCGAGCTTCTGGTGACCACCGACCTGATGGGCATCTCGACGCACGGCGTGCACCGGGTCGAGCAGTACCTGAACCGCATCGCCGCCGGCGTGGTGCCGGCAAGGCCGCAAATCCGGGCCGCCGACAAGGCGGCTTCCATCGCCATCATCGACGGCGGCGGCGGCCAGGGCCAGGTGATCGGCGCGCTGGCGCTGGAAGTCGCCATGACCAAGGCGATCAAAACCGGCATCGGCTTCGTCACCGCCGGCAACTCCAATCACTTCGGCGCCATGGCACCCTATGGGTTCGCCGCCACGGTGGCCGGGCTGATCCTGATCTCCGCCACCACCGCGTCGCCTTCGATGACGCCATTCGGCGGCAGGGACCGGCTGCTCGGCAACAATCCGCTCGGTTTCGCGGCGCCGAACAAGCCGGCGCCGTTCCTGCTCGACATGGCCTTGAGCGTCGCCGCTCGCGGCAAGATGCGAAAGCTCCGCGATGCCGGCGACGACATGCCCGTGGGCTGGGCGCTGGACGCCGACGGCAACCCGACCACCGATCCCGCCGCCGGCCTCGACGGCTTCATCCAGTTCATCGGCGGCCACAAGGGCTACGGCATGGCGCTGGCGGTGGAAATTCTTTCCGGCGTCTTGTCCGGCGGGCGCTTCCTCGACGACGTCGGCGACATGTGGGCGGAAGATGAGCCGCAGGGCGTCAGCCACATGTTCATCGCCATCAACCCCGCCGCCATCCTCGGGCGCGAACTCTACGATCAGCGCATGGCCAAGTTCACAGCCAAGGTGAAGGCGTCGGCGCCGTTCCAGGACGGCGGCGAGGTGTTGCTGCCGGGCGAACCCGAAATGCGCTCCATGGAGGCGCGACGCCTGGACGGCATTCCGCTGGCGCCGGCACTCCTGCAAACCCTTCACCGGCTGGCCGGGGACTGAGCCGTGAGCCGCTTCATCGCCGGCCGGCTTTTCGAAAGCCTGGTGGTATTGCTGGTCATGTCGTTCGTCATCTACGGCCTGATCGGCTTGATGCCCGGCGATCCCATCGACGAGATGATCGCCGCCAACCCGCGCCTGACCTCCGACGACATCCAGCGCCTGAAGGCGCTCTACGGCTTGGACAAGCCGCTGTTGGAGCGTTACGGCAACTGGCTGGCGGCAGCGCTGCAGGGCGATTTCGGCTTCTCGCGCATTCATGCCCGCCCGGCCACCGAGGTGCTGATGCCGCGCCTGGTCAACACCCTGATCCTGATGGGCGCGGCGACGGCGCTGGCGCTTCTGATCGCGCTGCCGCTCGGCATCATGGCGGCATGGAAGCCCAATTCCGCCTTCGACTATGGGGTCAACCTGTTCTGCTTCGCCGGCATTTCGGTGCCGCCGTTCTGGCTGGCGCTGCTGGCGATCATCCTGTTTTCGGTGAAGCTCGGCTGGTTGCCGGCCGGCGGCATGGCGACGGTCGGCGACGGCATCGCCGGCGCAGGCGGCTTCACCGACCGGCTTCGGCACATGATCCTGCCGGTGGGCACGCTGGCGCTGCTGACCGCCGGCGGCTTCATTCGCTTCATCCGCGCCTCCATGATCCAGGTGCTGCGCCAGGACTTCATCCGCACCGCGCGCGCCAAGGGCGTCGGGCCGGCGCGGGTGCTGTTCGGACATGCGCTCAGGAACGCGGTGCTGCCGTTCATTACCGTGCTGGCCTTGAGCTTCGGGTCGCTGTTTTCCGGCGCGCTGATCACCGAGACCATGTTTTCGTGGCTGGGCGTCGGCAAGATGATCTTCGATTCCGTGCTCGGCAACGATTTCAATCTTGCCCTCGTGGGCCTGCTGTTCGCGACCCTGATGACACTGCTCGGCAACATCATCGCCGACGTCGCCTACGCCTGGGTCGACCCGCGCATCGCCGACACCCCGGAAAGGGCACGCCCGTGAACGCGCCCGCGGCCCTGTTCGCCTTGGAAAGCCCGGCGCGACGCATGTGGCGGCGGTTCCTGCGTCACAAGCTGGCGGTGGCGAGCGCGGCTTTCCTGATCGTCCTCGCCGTCGTCGCCTGGGCCGCCCCCATGAGCGAGCGGCTGCTCGGCTTCGACGCCGAACGGGTCGACCTGCTGGCCCGCATGGCGCCGCCGTCGCTCGCCCATCCGCTCGGCACCGACGAACTCGGCCGCGATCTATTCCTGCGCCTTTCCTACGGCGGCCAGGTATCGATGGCGGTGGCGCTCGCGGCGGCACTGGGCTCGGCCGTCATCGGCACGCTGTTCGGCCTGCTGGCGGGCTACTTCGGCGGCCGGCTGGACAGCCTGCTGATGCGGCTCACGGACGGGGTCATCTCCTTGCCGCTGTTGCCGTTGCTGATCGTGCTGGCGGCGATCGATCTCGAAAAGCTGGGGTTTTCCGCCGAACAGGCGGCTTCCGAAAACGTGGCGCTCTATCGCATCGTCGTCATCATCGCGCTGGTCGGCTGGACCACGGTGGCGCGGTTGGTTCGCGCCGAGACCCTGGCGCTCAAGAACCGCGAATTCGTGCGCGCCGCGGTGGCCTTGGGCGGCTCGTCGGCACGCATCATCATCCGCCACATCCTGCCCAACGCCATCTCGCCGATCATCGTCGCAACGACGCTTTCGGTCGGCAACATCATCTTGTTGGAATCGATTTTGAGCTTCCTCGGCATGGGCATCCAGCCGCCCATCGCCAGTTGGGGCAACATGCTGACCAACGCCCAAGACCTGATCTGGACGGCACCGGCGCTGGCCTTCTGGCCCGGCATGCTGATCTTCGCCACCGTCATCGCCTTCAATTTCCTGGGCGACGGCCTGCAGGACGCGCTCGATCCGCGCGCCCTGAACTGACGCCCCTCAGGCGCGGACCGCCCAATTGACGATGATGGCGATGCCGGAAACCAGGAGAACGCCCAGCACCACTTGGGCGAAGCGCCCGTCGCCGAGCCGCCCGTAGGTCCAGCGCCCGGCCCAGACGCCCGCCAGCGTCGCCGGCAGCGCCACCAGCGTCAGCCGCCCGACCTCGAACGTGATGAAGCCGCTGTAGGCCTGGGATGCCAAAGCCAGCACCAAAATCGTCAGGTTGAAGGATTGGAAGACGCCGCGGCTGGCGTCCTTGCCCCAGCCGCGAAGGCTCGCCCAGATGGTCGGCAGCGGCCCCGACAACCCGGCCAGGCCGCCGAGCACCCCGCCGCCGAGCCCGATGGCACCATCCGCCATGCGCCCGCCCCATTCGACCTTCGGCGCCGCGCGGCGCGCCAGCATGAAGGCGCAGTAGCCGACCAGCAGGCAGCCGGCGAACAGCCGGAACCCCTGCGGCGACACCCAGGCCAGGAGCCAGGTCCCCAGCGGCACGCCGGCAATCCCGCCGACCACGAACGGCAGCGTGCGGCGCCAATCGATGGCGTGCCAGATGGTCGGGAGCGTGATCGCCTGGGCGACGATCGAACAGGTCACCACCAGCGGCCCGGCGACCACCGGCGGCAGCACCTGCAGCCAGAAGTTCAATGCCGTCAACCCGGTGCCGAAGCCGGTCAGGCCGTTGACGTAACCGCCCGCGAGCGCTCCGAGCAGCACCATGATCTCCGTGTATTCCATGCCGGCCCGATTATCACCGGCGCGGGCGCGCCACAAGCTGCGTCATTGCTGAAAGGCGGGGATTTGCCTATATTAGCCCTGCCGGTTCGCCGGCTATGGCGATAAACGCGTTGCGGAATAAGCGTTGCGGACCCGGGGGCAGTGCCCGGCGCCTCCACCAATTCCCTCCCTCAGGTCGTTACCGAGGGAGCTTGTGGGGGCGAAACAGGATCGACGTGCGTAGTAAAGGCAATGGCTTTCGCTCGGTGGGGCTCCGCCGTTACCGGACCAAACATTATAGTTGCCAACGACAACTATGCTGAGGCTCGCCTCGCCGCTTAATGCGGTCAGGTGAACCACTTCTAAAGTCCTAGCGGTTAGCACCGTTTAGGCGGGGTTCGGGCGGCGCCTGGCAACAGAAGCCGCCCACTTTATTTTTAGCCCCTCAAACGCCGGGCGCAGTTCTCCGAACGGCTTGGCTTTCGGCCATTCGGCCGGCGCGCCTTGCGCTTGCCTCGCGCCGCTGGCGCTCGGCTTGGTTTTGTCCTGCGAACGCTCGTTGCTTTTCCGCCATGATTCCGCGCGACGGGTCTTTCACCGGGGCGGCATCCGGGGTAGAACTTGGACATGGACGACGAATCATTGCGTTATGACCTGTGGATCGAGGAGGCGCTTCGCCAGGTGATCCACCGCGCCCTCGAAATGACGGCCGCCGAAGGGCTGCCGGGCGACCACCATTTCTACGTCACGTTTCGCACCAACGCCGCCGGTGTCGAGGTGCCGCCGTACCTGCGCGCCCAGCATCCGGACGAGATGACCATCGTTTTGCAACACCAGTTCGAGAACCTCACCGTCGATGCGGAAGGGTTCTCCGTCTCGCTCCGCTTCAACGGCACGCCTGAACTCCTGGTGATCCCGTTCGAGGCCGTGACCTCGTTCGCCGACCCGAGCGTCAACTTCGGCCTGCAACTGAAGACCGTCGACATGGACGATGCCGAGTTCGAGGAACTGGCCATCGATCCGGTCAATTCCATCGAGGACCTGGAGCCGATCCAGGAAAAGCCCGCCGCCGACATGACCGACGAGGACGGCAAGCCGAAAACCGGCGAAGTCATCGCGCTCGACGCCTTCCGCAAGAAATAGCGCCTTCGGCGTTTCTCCTCTGCCAACATTCCCGAGGACACCATGACCGAGACCCCGCACCACCCCATGTTTCCCTTGGGCGCGGACGACACGCCCTACCGCAAGATCTCCGATGACGGCATCGGCACCGCGCATTTCGAGGGCCAGGAAATCCTGACCATCAAGCCCGATGCCCTCACCCACCTCGCCGCCGAGGCCTACCGCGACGTGGCGCACCTGTTGCGCCCGGCGCACCTGAAGCAGCTGGCCTCGATCCTCGATGACCCGGAGGCCTCCGACAACGACCGCTTCGTCGCGCTGGACTTGCTGAAGAATGCCAACATCGCCGCCGCCGGCGTGCTGCCCATGTGCCAGGACACCGGCAACGCCCTGATCATGGGCAAGAAGGGCCAGCGGGTCTGGACCGGCTTCGACGACGAGGCCGCCATCGCCGCCGGCGTGCGCCAGGCCTATGCGGAGAACAACCTGCGCTATTCCATGGTCGCGCCCATGGACATGTTCCACGAGGTCAATACCGGCGACAACATGCCGGCCCAGTTCGACCTCTACGCCACCGAGGGCGGCGAATATTCATTCCTGTTCATCGCCAAGGGCGGCGGTTCGGCCAACAAGACCTTCCTCTACCAGCAGACCAAGGCGCTCTTGAACGAGGAAACGCTGACCAAGTTCATCGACGAGAAGCTGCGCACGCTCGGCACCGCCGCCTGCCCGCCCTATCACCTGGCGCTGGTCATCGGCGGCACCTCGGCCGAGATGAACCTGAAAACCACCAAGCTGGCGTCCACCAAGTATCTCGACCACCTGCCGACGCGCGGCAACGAGTACGGCCAGGCCTTCCGCGATGCCGAGTGGGAAGAACGCATCCTGGAGATCACCCGTAATCTCGGCATCGGCGCCCAGTTCGGCGGCAAGTACTTCTGCCACGACGTGCGCGTGGTGCGCCTGCCGCGCCACGGCGCATCCTGCCCGGTCGGCATCGGTGTGTCCTGCTCCGCCGACCGCCAGATCAAGGGCAAGATCACCAAGGACGGCGTGTTCCTCGAACAGCTCGAGACCAACCCGGCGCAATACCTGCCGGAGATCACCCCCGGCGATCTCGGCGGCGACGTGGTGAAGATCGATCTCAACCGCCCCATGGCCGAGGTGCTGGCGGAGCTTTCCCAGTACCCGGTGAAGACGCGCTTGTCACTTTCCGGCTCGCTGATCGTGGCGCGCGACATCGCGCACGCGAAACTGAAGGAGCGCCTCGATTCCGGCCAAGGCCTGCCGCAGTATTTCAAGGATCTAGGTGTCTATTACGCCGGTCCCGCCAAGACGCCGGAAGGCTTCGCGTCGGGCTCCTTCGGGCCGACCACGGCCGGGCGCATGGACCCCTACGTCGATGCCTTCCAAGCCGCCGGCGGCTCCATGGTGATGCTCGCCAAGGGCAACCGCTCCCAGGCCGTCACCGATGCCTGCAAGGCGCACGGCGGGTTTTATCTCGGTTCCATCGGCGGCCCGGCGGCGCGCTTGGCGCAGGACTGCATCAAGAAGGTGGAACTGGTGGAGTACGAGGAACTGGGCATGGAAGCGATCTGGAAGATCGACATCGAGGACTTCCCCGCCTTCATCGTCGTCGACGACAAGGGCAACGACTTCTTCGCCGAGTTCACCCACTAGGGAGATGGTTCCATGAAGGACGCCGACGACTTCCGCACCGAGAAGGACGCGCTCGGGCTCGTTCAGGTGCCGGCCGGGCACTACTGGGGGGCGCAGACGGAACGCGCGCGCCAGAATTTCCGCATCGGCTGGGAAAGCATGCCGACGGAACTGATCCACGCCTTCGCGCTGCAGAAAAAGGCGGCGGCGCTCGCCAACATGGACCTGGGCCTCCTTGACGCCAGGCTCGGCGACGCCATCACCCGGGCCTGCGACGACGTCATCGAGGGGCGCCTGGATGGGGAGTTCCCGCTGCCCGTCTGGCAGACCGGTTCCGGCACCCAGACCAACATGAACATGAACGAGGTCATCGCCAACCGGGCCAACGAAACCCTCGGCCAGCCCTTGGGTACCAAGGACCCGGTGCACCCGAACGACCACGTCAACATGAGCCAGTCGTCGAACGACAGCTTCCCGACCGCCATGCATGTCGCCTTGCTGTTGCTCGGCAACGGGTTGCTGGCGCCGGCGCTGGAGCACATGCGCCTGACGCTCGAAGCCAAGGCCGATGAATTCAAGGACCTGGTGAAGATCGGCCGCACGCACCTTCAGGACGCCACGCCCCTGACGCTCGGCAACGAATTCGCCGCCTATGCGCACCAGTGCCAACAGAACGAGCAGCGCCTCGACAAGGCCTATATCCAGCTCTACGAACTGGCCCAGGGCGGCACCGCGGTCGGCACCGGCTTGAACGCGCCGGAAAATTTCGACCGGGTTTTCTGCGAGCAGATTTCCGCGCTCACCGGCCTTCAATTCAAGCCCTGCCCCGACAAGTTCTACGCCATCGCCGCGCACGACGCGCTGGTAAACCTGTCGGGCAAGCTCAACACCATCGCCGTCACGTCCAACAAGATCGCCAACGATATCCGGCTGATGGCGTCGGGCCCGCGCGCCGGGCTGGGCGAAATTTCATTGCCGGCGAACGAACCCGGTTCCTCGATCATGCCCGGCAAGGTCAACCCGACCCAGGCCGAGGCGCTGACCCAGGTCGCGGCGCAGGTCATGGGCAACCACGTGACGGTCACCGTCGCCGGCACCCAGGGGCACCTGGAACTCAACGCCTTCAAGCCGGTCATGGTCTATTCGCTGCTGCAATCGACGCGGCTCCTGGGCGATGCCATCATCAGCTTCACCGACAACTGCCTCAAGGGCATCACAGCCAACGAAGCGCGCCTGCGGCAATTGACCGAGGCATCGTTGATGCTGGTGACGGCGTTGACGCCGCATATCGGCTACGACAAGGCCGCCGAGATCGCCTTGAAGGCGCACGCCGAGGGCATGACATTGAAGCAGGCGGCGCTGGCGCTCGGCACCGTCGCGGCCGACGATTTCGATCGCTGGGCCGATCCGAAAACCATGTTGGGAGGAAACGCATGAGCAAGGTCACGCTCGTTACCGGCGGCTCGCGCGGCATCGGCGCCGCCACCGCCAAGGCCTGCGCCGCCGCCGGCCACAAGGTCGCGGTCAACTATGTCGGAAACAAGGACGCCGCCGACGCCGTCGTCGCCGACATCCAGGCCGCCGGCGGCAGCGCCATGGCGATCCAGGCCGACACCTCGAACGAGGCCCAGGTCGTCGCCATGTTCGACGCGGTCACGGCCGCGCTCGGCCCGATCACCGGGCTGGTCAACAATGCCGGCATCAACGGCGGCTCGTCGCGCGTCGCCGATCTCGCGGACGACATGATCGCCCGCGTGCTCGACATCAACGTGCGCGGCTGCTTCCTCTGCGCGCGCGAAGCCGTGAAGCGCATGTCGACGAAGCTGGGCGGCCAGGGCGGCGTCATCATCAACATCTCGTCGGGTTCGGCGAAACTCGGCAATCCCGGGAACGGCGTGCTTTATGCCGCCTCCAAGGGCGCGATCGATTCACTCACCGTCGGTCTCGCGCAGGAAGTGGCCGGCGAGGGCATCCGCGTCAACGCCGTGGCGCCGGGCCTGACGGAAACCGACATGCCGGCCCGCGACAAGCTGGACGGGGCTTCGAAAACCATCCCCATGGGCCGCGCGGGGCAGCCGGAAGAAATCGCCAACGCGATCCGATGGCTCTTGTCGGACGAGGCCAGCTACGTCGCCTGCGCCAACCTGCGCGTTTCGGGCGGACGGATTTGAGCCTTCCGGACATTCTCCTCGACGGCCCCACGGACGCGGCGTTGACCATCTGCCTGGCGCACGGCGCCGGCGCGCCGATGGACAGCCCTTTCATGCAGGCCTTCGCCGAGATGCTGGCGGCGGAAGGCTTCCGCGCCGCGCGCTTCGAGTTTCCCTATATGGCGGAGCAGCGCGAAACCGGAAAGAAGAAGCCCCCCAATCGGGCGCCGGTGCTGCTCGATTGCTGGCGCGAGGTCATCGCCGAGCTGGGCCCGGTCGACCGGCTGGTCATCGGCGGCAAGTCCATGGGCGGGCGCATGGCCTCGCTGGTCGCCGACGAGACCGATGTCGCCGGTCTTGTCTGCCTGGGCTATCCCTTCCACAGCCCCGGCAAGGAACCGGGACCGAACCGCCTCGAGCATCTGGAAACCCTGAAGACCCCGACACTGATCTGCCAGGGCACCCGCGATCCGTTCGGCACGACCGACGAGGTTCCTGGCTACCCCTTGAGCAACCGGGTTCGGCTTCATTGGCTGGAAGACGGCGACCACGGCTTCAAGCCGCGCAAGAAGTCGGGTCGAACCGAGGAGCAGAACTGGCGAAGCGCCATCGCCGCCATCGCCGAATTCGCCGGCACTCTGTAAAAGAACCACCCCCACCGAGCGGGCGCATTAGCTATTCGCCTTCGAATCGTGTAAAAATACGATTCGCCATCATGGTTGTCCCTTGGAGAAACCTGAAATGATTTTTTCCCGCGCACTTGCTTCGAGTGCCCTGGCCGCGCTTACCCTAACGTTGGGCACGGTTGACGCTTCCGCCCAAACCCCCGGTTACTACATCGGCGCCGGCCTCGGCGCCGCGCTGCAGCAAGACTCCGATCTGTCGGGAACCGGCATCTCGGGTTCCGTCGATACGGACATGGGTTGGGTCGGGCAGTTGTCCATCGGCCGCAGGTACGGGAACGGTTTCCGCTCCGAAATCGAAGCCGCCTATAGCGACGCCGATGTCGATTCGATTTCCGGCGCCACCGGGGCCGGCGGCGATATCTCTTCGCTCAGCGCCATTATCAACGGCCTCTACGACTTCAAGCTGGAGGGTCCGTTGACGCCCTATCTCGGGCTCGGCATCGGTGTCGCCAGGATCAACTACGACGGCGTCACCCCGGTGGGCGGATCGCGCATCGACGACAGCGACACGGTGTTCGCCTATCAGGGCATTGCCGGCGTCTCCTACGATCTCGGCGACGACATGGCGCTGACGGCGGACTATCGTTACTTCAGGACCCTCGATCCGGGCTTCCGCACGGATGGCGGCACCTCCGTCGACAGCGAGTTCGGTGAACACCGGATCATGGTCGGCTTGCGCTGGAACTTCGGCGCGCCGAAACCCAAACCGAAACCCATGGTCAAGGCCGCCGCGCAACCGGCACCGAAGCCGGCGCCGCCGCCCGCACCGAAACCGGCGCCCGTCGTCGAGCCGCCGAAGCCGCAGGTCCCACGCACATATCTGGTGTTCTTCGATTGGGACCGCGCCAACCTGCGGGCCGATGCCTTGGCCATCGTGCGCGAGGCCGCCGCCAATGCCGGCAAGACGCAGGTGACGCGGATCATCAGCACCGGCCACGCCGACCGCTCGGGACCCGACCGCTACAACCTGGGACTGAGCCAGCGCCGTGCCCAGGCCGTCGCCAACGAGTTGGTCCGGCTGGGGATCGCGGCGAAAGAGATCGACATCGTTTGGAAGGGCGAGCGCGAGCCGCTGGTGCCGACCGGCGACGGCGTGCGCGAGCCGCAGAACCGTCGCGTGGAAATCGTCTTCAACTGATCGGAGTAGCGGCGCGTCAGCGCGACGCCGAAAGCCGTTCCTCGCCCTCGCAGACGGACAGACCATGGCTGTCGCTAAAAGGCTGGTCGGCCAGGTAGCCAGCCAGCATGTGCGGCTGCATCCCGAGCGTTTTCCCGAACATCGCGCCAACGCCGTCGCAATAGCCTTGTGTCCGCAAGCTGCGGAGAGACGCTTCGTTGGCGAGGCGGGTGACATATCCATTGAGGCTGGGTTCCGCCGTGGCGCCGTAAAGCCGCCTGAAGACCGCCTTCAATGCTTTGCCCTTGGCGATCAATTCGGGGCCGAACTTGGCGACGAAGCGGTTGTAGTCGTCGCGCCGCTTGCAAGTCAGCGCCGCGACCATCAATTCGGTTTGCAACAGCCGCGCCTTGAGAGACCCGACTTCCGCGGGCCGAATGCAGGTCTCGGTCCGGGCCGAGGCCGGAAGCAGGGCCACCGCAACCAAGGCGGCGGCACAGGCGAAACGCCTGAAAGAATCACTACGGCCTAGCAACGACAACAGCCCCTCGTCCCCAATGTCGAAACGCATTCGCGTGGCCAATATGCCACGGTGGCGATTCTACGGCAACATAATGTATGATTTCGCCACAGTTGCCACTTTCGCGCAGCACACCCGAAAGCTATGATCCGGCCATGCAGATACATCACTACTCGGTACGCACCAACGACATGGAGGCGGTTCGGCGGTTCTTTTGCGACGTCGCCGAACTTGAACCGGGCGACCGCCCGCCGTTCCAGTTTCCCGGCTATTGGCTCTACGACGTGGCGTCGAACCATCCCGTGGTGCACGTCATCGGCATCGACGGCGATCTCAGCGACGATACCGGCGCCTTCGACCATCTGGCCTTCGACGGCGACGGCGAACGCTTCGACGCCATCGCCGAAAAAATCGAGAGCCTTCCCTACCCGCATGAGACCCGCATCGTGCCCGGCCGCGGGCTCCGCCAAATCTTCGTCACCGGCCCGCACGGCATCAAGGTCGAGCTGAATTTCCCGCCCGGCGACTAACGGCGCTTTCTCAACCCCTCGCGGTGAAACAGGTAGAGGCCGGCGGCGGTGATCACCGCCGCGCCGGTCAGCGTCCGCGCCGACGGCGCCACGCCCCAGATGCTCAGGTCGAACAGCAGGCCCCACAGTATCGCGGTGTAATTGAACGGGCTGACCACCGAGGCCTCGGCCAGCTTCAGCGCGTAGGTCATCAGGATTTGGCCGAAGGCGCCGAACACCCCGGCACCGGCCAGGTACCAATAGACCTCATGCGGCATGGGCTGCCATACCCAGGGCAGCGCCAGGGCGGTCATCACGGTGCCGGCGACCATGTAATAGAAGGCCACGGCATAGGGGCTCTCGGTGCGTCCGAGGCTGCGCATGAGCAGCATGGTGGTCGCCCAGAATACCGTGGCGACGACGGTGGCCAGCGTCGCCGGCGCGACCTCGCCGGTGGGATTGACGGTAATCACCACGCCGACGAAACCGACCGAGATCGCCGCCCAGCGGCGCCAGCCGACCCCCTCGCCCAGGAACACCACCGCCATCAACGCCACGAACAGCGGCACTGCCTGCGAGATCACCACCACGTCGGCCAGGGCCAGGCGCGCAAAGGCATAGAAATAAAGGGTGTTGCCGATCACGCCGCATAGAGCCCGGGCGCCGTGCATCCAGGGCCGCTTGGTGCGCAGCACCGTGACGCCGCCGCTCTTCAGGATAAACGGCACGATCACCAGGGCGGCGACGATGTTGCGAAAGAAGGTGACCTGGATCGGGTTCTGGCCCGGCCCGATCAGCTTGATCATCACGCTCATGGCGCCGAGAAAACCGACGGCGGCCATCATCATCAGGATGCCGAGCATCGGATTGGAGGCACGTGCGCCGCTTGCCGATTGAGGCACAGGGAATTCCGATCAGGCCAGCTTGAAGCCGACCAGGGTCAAGTCGTCGCGGCGCGACTCACCGTGGTGGTATTCCTCGAAATCGCGAATGATCTGCGCGTGCTGGGCCGCCATCGGCATGCGGTGGTAGTCCCGGAGCACGCTCAACACCCGGCGCTTGCCGAACGAGCGGCGTTTCGCGCCGCCGATCTGGTCGACCAGCCCGTCCGACCACATGTAGAAGGCGGACGTCGGCCCGATGGCGACCTCGCGGGTTTCGAACCGTTGGTCGTTCGGCACCCGGCGGTAGCCCATCCCGGAACGGTCGCCCTTGATCTCCTCGATCTCGCCATCGTCGACGCGGAACAGCGAGAACCTGGCGCCGGCAAAGGTCAGGCTGTCGGCACCGGGGGAAATCACGCAAAGCCCCATCTCCAGGCCGTCGTCGGATTCGCCCTCGGCCCCGTCCTGGCTGAGCGACGAACGCACGATGCGGTGCATGCGTTCCAACAAGTCCGCCGGCGCGGCATCGCGAGATTCGCTCAACGCCTGATCGAGCGCGCCGGTGGCGATCATGGTCATGAAAGCGCCCGGCGCGCCGTGCCCGGTGCAGTCGGCTACGGCGATCAGAAAGCGGTCCCCCAGTTCCCGCAGCCAGACCATGTCGCCGCCGACGATGTCCTTGGGGTCCCAAACCACGAAATGGTCCGTGAAATGCTGTGCCAGCGTCGCCGGCGGCGGCAGCAAGGCGCGCTGGATGCGGCTGGCGTAACCGAGGCTCTCGGTAATCAGGTCGTGGGCGCGGGCCAGTTCGTTTTCCGCCAGCTTCCGTTCCGTTACGTCGACATCGATGGCGCCGGTCCCCGTCAGGTCGTCGTCGCCGTTGGTGATGGGAAACCGCACCGATGCCCGGTAACGCACCGAACCGTCCGGCAGGTGGTCGGTCATTTCCATCTGCTGCGTCTTGCGGCTCTCGATCACCTTGGCGTCCGAGCGCTTCACCTGCTCGGCCTGCTCCACCGGCAGGAAGTCCTCGGCTCGCCCGCCGATGACCTCATCGGGCTGGACCTTCGCCCATTCGGCGATCATCCGGTTGATCAGCACATAGCGCCCTTCCAGATCCTTCAGGTAGATACCCACCGGCGCGTTGTCGAATACCGACTTGATCCGCGCTTCGCTGAGTTCCAATTCCCGCGTCCGCGCCTCGACCAGTTCCTCGAGGCCGTGCTGGTATTCGCGGATTTTTTTCTCCGCCGCCGTCTGAGTGACCTGCAGGTCGTTGAAGGCACGCACCAACTGGCCGATCTCGTCGGCGCTCTCCCAGATGACGGGCTCGCGTACGTTTTCCTCGGCCAGGCGCTGGATGGATTTCTGCAAGCGCGCGACCGGCCGCCCGACCACGCGGTCGGTCATGAAGACAATCGCGCCACCCACCACGACCGCCAGCACCAGCATAATCACCGCGTCGAGCCCCAGCCGGCCGAGCAGTTCGCGTTCCACCGTGGCGACGTGAAATTGAACCTCGACCGAGCCGAGGATCCGCTGCTCGCCTTCATTGGCGAAGGTGATTTGGCTCTGCGCGCGAATTTGGCGATTGAGAAAAATCGTCGGCGGCGCCGGCAGCGCCAGCGCATGCACGACGGTACCATTCTCATCCGTCACCCGCGCCGACAGGAAACTTTCGTCGTCCCGGAGCTTATTGATGGTGGTGATGATGGCGTCGGTATCCAGCTCCCACATGGGCTGGGCCAAGGCGCCGGCCTGCACTTCGGCGACGTCGGCGACCGTCGCTTCTAGGTCGGCCAAGCGTTCGCGCGCGGCGCTGTATTCGACGATCAGGAAAATGCCGAGCAGGCTGGCCCCCACCAGCGGCAGAAAGACCATCAGCAGCTTCGTGGTCAGCGATCTGCCTTGCCGGGCGTGGGTCTCGTCAGCCATCAAGCCTCGTATCTCGATCTTTTCGCCATCATAGGGCTAAAAGCGTGATTTTCCAAAGCTTTCACCGGCGCGCCGGCGGCGCTCGGCGGCGTCAAGTCAGTTCGGCGCAGGCCTTCTGGATTCGCCGGCAGGCCTCTTCCAACTCGTCCAGCGACGACGCCGTCGACAGCCGGATATGCGTGCTCAGGCCATAGGCCTCGCCATGCACGGTGGCGACGCCGGCATGCTCCATCAGGTACATGACGAAGTCCCGGTCGGTCTCGATCACTTGACCCGCCGGGGTCTTGCGGCCCAGCAGCCCGGCGATATTCGGATAGGCGTAAAAGGCGCCTTCCGGCGTGCGGCAGGTCAGGCCCTCGGCCTGGTTCAGCATCTCGACCACCCGGTCGCGGCGGCGCTGGAACGACATGGCGCGCTCGCCGACCAGTTCCTGCGGGCCGGTCAGCGCCGCCACGGCCGCCGCCTGGCTGACGGAACTGGGGTTGCCGGTGCTCTGGTTCTGCACCTTCGACATGGTCTTGATGAGGTCCGCCGGGCCGCCGGCGATACCGATCCGCCAACCGGTCATGGCATAGGCCTTGGAGACGCCGTTGATGGTCAGGATTCGATCGAACATCTCCGGCGCGACCTGGGCCATGGTGGCGTATTCGCGGCCGTCGAACAGCACGTGCTCGTAGATATCGTCGGACATCACCAACACCCGCTCGTGCCGGGACAGCACTTCCGCGAGGGCGCGCAGTTCCTCGGCCGTGTAGACGGCGCCGGACGGGTTGTTGGGCGAATTCAGCATGAGCCAGCGGGTCTTCGGCGTGATCGCCGCTTCCAACTGCTCGGGCGTGAGCTTGAAATTGCTGTTGTCGCCGCATTCGACGATCACCGGCTCGCCGTCGGCGAACTTGGTCATATCCGGATAAGCGACCCAATAGGGCGCGGTGATGATCACCTCGTCGCCGGGATCGAGGGTCGCCATCAACGCATTGAAGATCGCCTGCTTGCCGCCGTTCGACGCCATCACCTCGTTGTCGGCGTATTCGAGACCGTTCTCGCGCTTGAACTTGAGCCGGATGGCATCACGCAGCGCCGGCGTTCCGGCAACCGGGGTGTAGCGGGTCTCGCCGGCGCGCATGGCGGCGGTGGCGGCCTCGATGACGTGCTCGGGCGTCGGGAAATCCGGCTCGCCCTGGGTCAGGACGACAACGTCTTTTCCGGCCTGGATCAACTCCCGCGCCTTCTGCGTGGCGACGGAACTGGCGGTCGGCTCGACGCGTTGTGTCCGAAGTGATGCGTGCGCCATGGTGTCTTGCCCCCGGTTGATGCGACAGCTCGTTTTAGCTCGATTGGTTCAAGACGCAAGCACGCTGTCGAGGGCCTCGAACAGGCGTTCGATATCGGCCGCATCGTTGTAGACATGCGGGCTGACGCGCAGACCCGCGCCACGCGGGCTGATGTGCACGTTGGCTTCGCGTTTCAGGCGCATGACGATGTCGGGCGCCCCGCCCTGGGGCAGCACCATGCCGATGTAATGACCGACGCGCTTTCCGTCCGGCGGCACCGACCAGCCGCGCTCGCGCGCCGCATCGGCGACCTTGTCGGTCAAGGGCTGGACATGCGCCTGGATGGCGGCCGGGGTCCAGTCGATGATCTGGCTAAGGGCCTGGACCGCCATCGGCATGTGGATGAAGTTGTTGATCTCGCCCATGTCGTAGCGCCGCGCGCCGGCGTTGAAATCCTCGGCGTAGCCGCCACTTACCGCCACGCCCTGTGGCGAAGCATGGTTCCAGCGATGGAACTCCAGCGGCTTGCCCTGCTGGCGGTGCGGTGCGGCATAGAGAAAGCCTAGCGTATAGGGGCACATCAGCCACTTGTAGGCGGAACAGACGACGAAATCGGGCTGCAGCTCGGCCACATCGAAGGGCATGGCGCCGACCGCCTGGGTTGCGTCGATGACGAAAGCGGCGCCGAGTTCGCGGCAGCGCTTGCCAACCGCCGCCAGATCGAGGCGGCTGCCGTCCGACCAATGGCAGGGCGGCAGCGCGGCAATGGCGACGCCGGCGTCCAGGCGCTCCAGCACGGCGCGGGTCCAGTCGCCGTCGTGAGGCCTGGGCACGAACACCAGCGTGCCGCCGGTCTCCGCCGCCAGGTTGCGCCACGACAGCACGTTGGAGGGGAACTGGTCCTGCAGCACCAAAACCTTCCGGCCGCTCCCGAGCGGCAGGTTGCGCGCCGCGGTCTCGACGCCGTAGGAGGTGGAATTGATGATCGCCACGTCGTCGGCGCTTGCGCCGATCAGGCCGGCGAACAGGCCGCGCAGCTTCTCGGCTTCGGCCGGGGTCTGGGTCAGGTCGATGGACCAGGGGTGGTATTTGCGGTCCAATCCCTCCTCGCCGGCAGCGCGTACCGCCTCCAACAGCGGCGAATAGGCGGCACAGTCGAGATAGGTGACCTCTTGCGGGATATCGAAAAGTTGGCGTTGGTTTGTCAGCATCGAAGCCTCCCCATGGCGCGGTTGGCGTGGTTAGGTTTGCCGGCGCACGTGCTCGCGATACGCAATGAACGCCACCGACGTGAAGATCATGGAACCGCCGAGCCAAACGAAGATATCCGGCACCTGATCGAACAAAAAATAGCCGAGGATCGAGACGAACACGAGACGCAGGAAGTCCAGCGGCGTCACCACATGGGTCGCGGCCAGGCGCAGCGAATGTGTTAGCGCCATCTGCCCCGCGCCGCCGAGCCCACCGACGGCAAGCAAGATCAACCACTGTTCGGGCGTCGGCCAGGTCCAATGAAAAAGTGCCGGCACCAAGGACAAGGGCGCCATCACCAGCGTCATGTAGAGACTGATGGTGACCGCCGATTCGGTGCGGCTCAGTTCCTTGATCATGACCATGCAGATAGCCCATCCAAACGACGACGCCAGCACCAACACTTGGCTGAGACCGAGGCTTTCGAAGCCGGGCCGGATAATGATCAGGACACCGAGAAAGCCGACCAGGATGGCGGACCAGCGCCTGAGCCCGACGACCTCATGGAAAAACAGCATGCCGATGATCGTCGCGTAGATCGGCGCCGTGAACGACAGCGCCGCCACTTCCGCCAGGTTGCCGATGGTCAGCGCGGTGAAAAAGGCCAGCATGCAAAGCGTGTTGAGCGCACCGCGCGTGATCAGCAATCCCAACCGCTTGGTCTTCAACGGCGCCAGGCCGAGGCGCCAGAACCAGGGAATCAGCACCAGGATGGCAAACAGGTTTCGGAAGAAGGCGATCTCGAAGGCGTGCACGCCCGATTCCGACGCCATCCGCACGCCCCCGTGCATGCCAGCCATCAGGGCGGCGTACACGGCCATCCAGATCATGCCCTTCAAATTGTCGGCCGCGTCGACTGAGGCAGGTTGGGAACTCATTGGTGGCGGCGAGCATACGTCGGGCGCACCAGCCGGGAAAGCCCCCTGAGCGGGGAACAGGGTTGCATGAGGCTCAACGCTCGCGGTGCTTGATGCGCGCGCGGAAACGCCGCATCCCCGCGAGCCAACGCTCCGGATCGCGCGCTTTCCTCTGCATGTATTCCGCCACTTCCGGGTGCGGCAGAATGAAGAATTCCTCGCGCGTCATGGCACCGACGACGGCGTCGGCAAGCGTATCGGGTTCCATGATGCCATCGACGCTGGCGGCCTCGCCCTCGCGCCCGGCGATCATCTGCGTGCGCACCGCCTGCGGACAGAGCACCGAGACCTTGACCCCCGCCTCGCCATAGGTGATGGCCAGCCATTCGGCGAACGCAACGGCGGCGTGCTTGGTCACGCTGTAGGTGGCGGAATCCACATGCGCCAACACACCCGCCGCCGATGCCGTGTTGACCAGATACCCCTCCCCCCTTGCCGCCATCCGGGGCGCCAGGAGCCGCGCGGCATAGACGTGCGCCATCACGTGCACGTTCCAGCTTTCCAGCCATTCCGCATCCGGCGCGTCCTCGCCGCCCAATCGAAAGACACCCGCATTGGAACAGAAAACGTCGATCTCGCCGTGCATGGCCTGCACCCGCTCGATCAGGTCCGCTAGGTCCGCCTCGCGCGTCACGTCGCAGGCAAAGCCATCGGCGCCGGTTTCGGCAGCGGCGGCACGCACGGTTTCGGCGTCGCGGTCGACAATGACCACCGTGCGGGCGCCGGCCGCCAGAAAGCGAGCGGTAAGTGCCCGCCCGATCCCCCCGCCGCCGCCGGTAACGACGCAGAGCTTTCCCGAAATTTCCATGATCTCCCTCCCCTGCCAGCTTCCGCCCTGGCAGCCATGTGATCAAGCCCCACGGCCGGCCAATCACGCTGTTGACAAGCCAGGGACCTTCCCTTAGGTTCCGCGCTTCCACGCCCGAACGCGGGCGCGACAAGACGTGGGAACCAGACCGATGAAGATCAGAAATTCGCTGAAATCCGCCAAATTGCGCGAAAAGGGCTGCCGTGTGGTGCGCCGCAAGGGCCGGGTTTACGTCATCAACAAGAAAAACCCCCGTTTCAAGGCGCGTCAGGGCTGAAGCTTCCGCCATCGTCCCTTCCGAGGGACCGACGCGAACCGCGCCCTCACCGGCGCGGTTTTTTGCTGTCCGTTCACAAGTGTTACGGGACAATTTGGGATTGGGCCCCGGCCCCGGCGCCACTAAAGTAGGGCATCAAAGGGAGCGCCCATGACCGCCATCCAGAAACCCTACCGCCTGCCCTACACCATCCTCGCCGCCGGCGCCATCAGCGTCATTCTGGGCATGGGGATTCGCGCCACGCTCGGCCTTTATTTGAAGCCCATGAGCCTGGATTTGAACTGGGGGCGCGAGGTCTTCGCCTTCGGCATGGCGCTGCAGAACCTACTGTGGGGCGCGTTCCAGCCGATCACCGCCGGCATCGCCGAAAAGTTCGGCACCGGCCGGGTCGTCGCCTTCGGCGGCGGGCTCTACGCCACCGGCCTCTACATCATGGCGGATGTTTCGGACCCGCTCACCTTCCAGGTATCCGCCGGTTTACTGATCGGCCTGGCGCAATCGGGCTGCGCCTTGGGCGTGGTCCTGGGTGCCGTGGCGCGCGCGCTGCCCGACGAACGCCGGTCCTTCGGTCTCGGCCTGGTCACCGCTTGCGGCGCCGCCGGCCAGTTCACCGTGGTGCCCATCGGCCAGGTCTTCCTGTCGCAGTGGGGCTGGTCGACCTCCTACGTGCTGATGGCGCTGCTGGCGCTGGTCATCGTCGCCTGCGGCTGGTTCCTGCGCACGCCGAAAGGCGAGCTGGACGGCAGCAGCTCGGTCGCCGGCGAACTCGGGCTCGCGGCGCAACTGCGCCTCGCCTCCCGGGATCGCAGTTTCTGGCTGTTGACCGCCGGTTTCTTCGTTTGCGGCTTTCACGTCGCCTTCATCGGCGTGCACATGCCGGCCTTCCTGTCGGACGCCGGGCTGCCGGCGGAATCCGGTGCCTGGTCGCTGATGCTGATCGGCGTATTCAACGTCGTCGGCTCGTTCGGCGCCGGTGTGCTGGGCGGCCACTTCCCGAAGAAATACCTCCTGAGTACGCTCTATACGCTGCGCGCCATCGCCATCGTTTTGTTCATCAGCTTTCCCATCACCACCGGCTCGGTCATCGCCTTCTCCATCGCCATGGGATTTTTATGGCTGAGCACGGTCCCCCTGACATCGGGCCTGGTGGCATTGATGTTCGGCACCCGCTACATGGGCACGCTGTTCGGCATCGTTTTCTTCAGCCATCAGGTGGGGTCCTTCATCGGCGTCTGGATGGGCGGCTATCTCTACGACACCACCGGCACCTACATGCCGGTCTGGTGGGCGGGTATTGTGATCGGCCTGCTGTCGGCCTTGCTGCACCTGCCGATCCACGAGCGCGTCGTGCCTGTGCCGGAACCGGCAAAAGCGTAATGACGCGCGCCGCCAAGCGTGGCAAAATAGCACTCAAGGAATAGAACCAAAGTCGAAGCCGACACCGAGGGAAGAATGGATTTCGCCGCATGAAAATGCCGAAACCTGACGAAACCGTCATCGCCAGACGGGCCGAGATCATTACCGCCATGCGCGCCATCGTGCCGGAAGAGAGCATCGTCGCCGACGCCGACGAACTGAAGGCGTTCGAATGCGACGGGCTGATGGCCTACCGGCAACTGCCGATGATCGTCGTCCTTCCGGAAACCACCGAGCAGGTCTCCCAGGTCCTCAAGTACTGCCACGAAAACGGCGTCAAGATCGTACCGCGCGGCGCCGGCACCGGACTTTCCGGCGGCGCGCTGCCGCTCGCCGATGCGATCACGCTGGGCTTGAGCAAGTTCAACCGCATCCTCGATATCGATTTCGAGAACCGTTGCGTGGTTACCCAGCCGGGGGTTACCAACCTGGCCATTACCCAGGCGGTCGCGCACGAAGGCTTCTACTACGCGCCCGATCCGTCGAGCCAGATCGCGTGTTCCATCGGCGGCAACATCGCCGAGAACTCCGGCGGCGTGCACTGCCTGAAATACGGCCTCACCACCAACAACGTGATGGGCGTCGAGATGGTGCTGATGGACGGCCAGGTCATTCGCGTCGGCGGCAAGCATCTGGATTCCGATGCCTACGACCTGCTCGGCGTGATTACCGGCTCGGAAGGTCTGCTCGGCGTCATCACCGAAGTGACGGTGCGCATCCTCAGAAGCCCCGAAACTGCCAAGGCGTTGCTGCTCGGGTTCGAAAGCAACGAAGCGGCGGGCGATTGCGTCGCCGCGATCATCGCCGACGGCATCATCCCCGGCGGCATGGAAATGATGGACACCTTCGCCATTCAGGCGGCCGAGGAATTCGTCCACGCCGGCTATCCGCTGGATGTGGCGGCGATCCTGATCGTCGAGTTGGACGGCCCCGAGGTCGAGGTCGAACACCTGATCGAACGAGTCGAGGAATTGGCGCGCACGGAGGGCGCCACCTACCTCAAGGTCAGCGCCGACGACGCCGAGCGCGAGCGTTTCTGGTCGGGGCGCAAAGCCGCCTTCTCGTCCGTCGGACGGATTTCCCCGGACTATCTCTGCATGGACGGCACCATTCCGCGCGGGCAGTTGGCTTTCGTGCTGAAACGCATCCGGGCGCTGTCGGAAAAGTTCGGATTGCGCATCGCCAATGTGTTCCATGCCGGCGACGGCAACCTGCATCCGCTGATCCTGTTCGATTCCAACGTCGACGGCGAGACCGAACTGGCCGAGACCTTCGGTTCCGAAATCCTCAAGCTCTGCGTCGAGGTCGGCGGTGTCCTGACCGGCGAACACGGCGTCGGCATCGAGAAGCGCGACCTGATGGGCGAGATGTTCACCGAAGACGATATGAAGCACCAGCAACGCCTGAAATGCGCCTTCGACCCAGGCCATCTGCTCAACCCCGGCAAGGTCTATCCGACGCTGCACCGCTGCGCGGAACTGGGCCGGATGCACGTCCACAAGGGCCAGATCCCGTTCCCCGATATTCCGAGGTTTTGAGGGCTGAACCATGAGCGATATCCTGAAGCCGGAAACGCCTGAACAGGTTTTGGAAGCGGTGCAATGGGCGGCGTCCGAACAGGTGCCGCTGGAGCTTCGCGGTGCCGGTTCCAAGGCCGGGCTCGGACGGCCCATGGACGGTCTCAAATGCCTGGACCTCTCGGGTCTCACCGGAATCAACTACTACGAACCCGCGGAGCTGGTCATGAGCGCAGCCGCCGCGACACCGATGGCCGACGTCGAACGCGCGCTCGCGGAAAAGAACCAGCAACTGGCCTTCGAGCCGCCGGACATGGGCCGGCTCCTGGGCGGCGTGCCGGGCCTGGCGACGCTCGGCGGCACGCTTGCATGCAACCTGGCGGGGCCGCGCAGGGTCAAGGCCGGCGCGGCGCGCGACCATTTCCTCGGCTTCCAGGCGGTCAGCGGCCGGGGAGAGGTGTTCAAGTCCGGCTCGCGCGTGGTCAAGAACGTCACCGGCTTCGACCTTTCCAAGCTGATTGCCGGCTCACACGGCACGCTGGCGGTGATCACCGAAGCGACGGTCAAGGTCGTGCCGACGCCGGAAAAAGTCCGCACCGTCCTGATCCGCTGGGCCCAGGACGGCATCTACGACCACGGCGGCGTCAAGGCCATGAACGACGCCATGGCCACCCCACACGAGGTCTCCGGTGCGGCGCACCTGCCCGCCGCCCTGGCCAAACACTCGGCCGTCGATTTCGTCGCCGAGACCGGCCGCGCCATCACCGCGCTTCGCGTCGAGGGGCCTGGCCCCTCGGTCGAGCACCGCTGCCGCGAACTCCGGCAACTGCTCGGCAAGTACGGCGCCACCGAGGAACTCCACTCCGCCAATTCCAAGGTGCTGTGGAAGGAAATCCGCGACGTCAGCTACTTCAGCCACGAGCAAGAGCGCGTCATCTGGCGGCTTTCGGTGCCGCCGGCGGAGGGCTCGCGCGTGGCGCTGAAGATCCTCGAAGGAAATCCCGGCGAGGCGCTTTACGACTGGGCCGGCGGCCTGATCTGGCTGGCGCTCAAGCCGCGCGAGGACGCCCTGGCCGAGGTCGTGCGACGCCATGTGAACGAAGCCGGCGGCCACGCCACCCTGTTTCGCGCCCCGGCCGAGGTCCGCCGGGCGGTCTCCGTGTTCCACCCGCTCGACCCGGCCGTGCAGGCGATTACCAAGCGGATCAAGGAAGGCTTCGATCCGAACGGCATCCTCAACCCCGGACGCATGTACGAGGGGATGTAGGCGCCGTGCAGACGCTCTTCACGCCGGTGCAGCTTACCGAACCCGGGCTCGCCATCGCCAACGACATCCTGCGCAAATGCGTGCATTGCGGCTTCTGCACCGCCACTTGCCCCACCTACGTGCTGCTCGGCAACGAATTGGACAGCCCGCGCGGTCGCATCTACCAGTACAAGGACATGCTGGAAACCGGCGCACCGCCGACCGCGAAAATGGTCCTGCACGCCGACCGCTGCCTGAGTTGCCTTTCGTGCATGACCACCTGCCCCGCATCCGTCGACTATATGCATCTGGTCGACGAGACCCGCGCGCGAATCGAGACCGCCTTCACCCGGCCGCTTCCGGAACGGCTGCTGCGCTGGCTGCTGGCGCTGGTACTGCCTTATCCGGGCCGCTTCCGCCTGGCACTCCTGGGGGCGTGGCTGGCCAGGCCGCTGGCCGGCCTGATGCCGGGACGGCTGAAGGGCCTGATGCGCATGGCGCCGGCGAAGGTTGAACCGGCGTCGCCCATGGACCGCCCACAGACTTTCGCCGCCCAAGGCGAGCGACGCATGCGCGTGGCGTTGATGACCGGCTGCGCGCAACAGGTGCTGCGCCCGTCCATCAACGAGGCTACCATCCGCCTGCTGACGCGCCACGGCTGCGAGGTCGTCGTCGCCAAGGGTGCCGGGTGCTGCGGCGCGCTGGTGCACCATATGGGCAAGGAACAGGCATCGCATGCCGCCGCCAAGGCCAACATCGCCGCCTGGCAGGCAGTGGAAGCGGAGGGCGGATTGGACGCCGTGGTCATCAATGCCTCCGGCTGCGGCACCACGGTCAAGGACTACGGTTTCATGCTGCGCGGCGACGCCGATTGGGCGGAACCGGCGAAACGCATTTCCGAACGCACCCGCGACATCACCGAAGTCATGACCGAACTCGGCCTCGGTACCGCGACGCTGCAGGCGCCGCCGGCGCTGGTCTACCACTCGGCCTGTTCCATGCAGCATGGGCAACAGATCACCGAGGCGCCGAAGCGTCTGTTGCAGGACGCCGGCTTCCCGGTCTCCGCGCCGGCCGAAGGACATCTCTGCTGCGGCTCCGCCGGGACCTACAACATCATGCAGCCGGACCTGGCATCGCGCCTGCGCGAGCGTAAGCTCGCCAACCTTACAGCCACCGGTGCCGGCATCGTCGCCACCGGCAACATCGGCTGCCTGGAGCAGCTTTCCGGCGGCGATCTCTTGGTGGTGCACACGGTGGAGCTCCTGGACTGGGCCACCGGCGGGCCGAAACCGCCGGGTCTGGCGTGAGCGCCTCGCTGCCGCGGCTTCGCCTCGGTGCCTTCGGCGCCCTGCTGTTTCTTGCCTTTGCGCTCACCCCGGCACCCGATGCCCGGGCGGACCAGAACGACAGCCGGCTGCCGGTCTTGTTCGCCGCGCTGACCGCCACCGACGACACCGACCTGGGAAGCGAAATCGCCGCCGAGATCTGGGAGATCTGGCTCAGCCACGACGATCCCGGCATCGCGCATCTGATGAGTGTCGGCATCAGCGCCATGACCGACGGCAAGCTTCGCGTCGCCTTCGATGCCTTCGACCGCATCGTCGCCGCCGCGCCCAATTTCGCCGAGGGCTGGAACAAACGCGCCACGGTCAATTACATGCTCGACGACTTGGATGCCTCCATGCGCGACATCGAACGCACCCTTTCGTTGGAGCCGCGGCATTTCGGCGCCCTTTCCGGCATGGGGCTGATCTTCGACGCCATCGGCAAGCCGGGCCCGGCGGCGGACGCCTGGGAACGCGCACTCGCGGTCAACCCGCATATCAAGGGCGCGGGCGATCTCATCAAGGAACTGCGCGAAAAGGAACTGGGCAAGCCGATCTGACGCCGCTTGCCCGAAACGCCGGCATCGGCCAGACTGGCGGCCGCCATTTACCAGGGAGACCGGCCATGGACAGCGCCTTCGCCGAAGCCCAGATCGATTCCCCCGTGGAACTCACGAACGACTTCCTTTCCCAACTGGAAGCCATCGTCGGCGAGCGTTTGAGCACCGCCGAAGCGGTCCGCGAGCAGCACGGCCACGACGAATCCTATCACCCCTCCCAGGCGCCGGGTGCGGTGGTATTCGCGCATTCGACGGACGAGGTCAGCGCCGTCGTCGGGCTCTGTGCCGAGCACAAGGTCCCGGTGATTCCCTTCGGCACCGGCACCTCGCTGGAGGGCCACGTGGCGGCGCTCCGGGGCGGGGTTTGCATCGACGTCTCGCAGATGAACGAGGTGCTTCGCGTCGGAGACGAGGACATGGACGTCACCGTGCAGGCCGGCGTGACGCGCAAGCAGTTGAACGAATACCTGCGGGACACGGGCCTTTTCTTTCCCGTCGACCCGGGCGCGGATGCTTCCATCGGCGGCATGACCGCGACCCGCGCGTCCGGCACCAACGCGGTGCGCTACGGCACCATGCGCGAAAACGTACTGTCGCTGACCGTCGTCTTGGCCGACGGGCGCATCATCCGCACGTCCAGCCGTGCGCGGAAATCTTCCGCCGGCTACGACCTGACGCGGCTGTTCGTCGGCTCGGAGGGGACACTCGGCGTCATCACCGAGATCACGCTCCGCCTCTACGGCATCCCCGAAGCGATGTCGGCCGCCGTCGCCTCGTTCCCGAGCCTGGAAGCGGCCGTGAATACCGTGATCCTGACCATCCAGGCCGGCATCCCGGTGGCCCGCATCGAGCTTCTGGACGAGAAGCAGATGGACGCCGTCAACAGGTACTCGAAGCTCGATTATCCCGTGCAGCCGACGCTGTTCTTCGAATTCCACGGCTCCCAGGCCGGTGTCAAGGAACAGGCCGAGACCGTCGAGGCCATCGCCGCCGACTTCGGTTCGTCGGACTTTCAGTGGGCAACCAAGGCCGAGGACCGCAACCATCTCTGGCAGGCCCGCCACGACGCCTATTACGCCGCCATGGCACTGCGGCCGGGTTCCAAGGGCATGACCACCGACGTCTGCGTGCCGATCTCACGGCTCGCCGAATGCATCCTGGAAACCCGCAAGGACATCGACGACAGCGGCATCCTGGCGCCCATCGTCGGCCATGTGGGCGACGGCAACTTCCATACGGTGCTGCTGGTTTCTCCCGACAACGAGGCGGAGATCAAAAAGGCGCATGACGTCAACGAGCGCATGGTCATGCGCGCGCTGGCCATGGGCGGCACCTGCACCGGCGAGCACGGTGTCGGCTACGGCAAGATGGAGTTCCTGACCGCCGAGCATGGCGAGGCATTGAGCGTGATGCGCACCCTGAAGACCGCACTCGATCCCGACAACATCATGAACCCCGGCAAGATCGTTCGCCCGTAAGCCGCCATGACCGACCCAAAAGCTCAACTTCGCGCCATGTTCGATGCCGCCGTGGCGGCGGCCGATCCCATGCGTTGCGTGCCGCCAATGCTTCCCGAACCGCCCCAGGGCCGCACCCTGGTGCTCGGCGCCGGCAAAGCCTCCGCCGCCATGGCCCAGGCCGTCGAGGCGCATTGGCCGGGCCCGCTTTCGGGCCTGATCATTACCCGCTACGGCTTCGCCCGCCCCTGCGAGCGGATCGAGATCGTCGAAGCCGCGCATCCGGTCCCGGATCAGGCCGGCGCCGACGCCGCCCGGCGGCTTCTCGACCTGGCCGGCGGGCTCGGGCCGGACGACCTCTGCCTGGCGCTGATTTCGGGCGGTGCGTCGTCGTTGCTGACGCTGCCCGCCGACGGCCTGACACTGGCCGATAAGCAGGCACTCAACAAGGCGCTGCTGCGCTCCGGCGCGACCATTCACGAGATGAACTGCGTGAGGAAACACCTTTCCGCCATCAAGGGCGGACGGTTGGCGGCGGCGGTCCGGCCGGCGCGCCTGGTCTCGCTTTTGATCTCCGACGTGGCCGGCGATGATCCGGGCGTTATCGGGTCGGGCCCGACGGTCCCGGACCCCACCACTTATGCCAACGCGCTGGAAATCGTCCGGCGCTATGCCATGGACCTGCCGGCGGTGGCGATGGAGCGCCTCGAAGCGGGCGCCGACGAGACCCCGAAGCCCGGCGATCCCGCCTTTGCCGACACAGAGGTACGCATGGCCGCGCGCCCGGCCGCCAGCTTGGAAGCCGCCGCCGAAGCCGCGCGCGGCATGGGTTATAACGTCCTCACCCTCGGCGACAGGCTGGAGGGCGAGGCCCGCGACGTGGCCGCCGAGCACGCCGCACTCGCGAAACAGATCAAGGCGGGCCAGGGCCCCGTTTCGGCGCCGGCGGCGATCCTGTCGGGTGGCGAGTTGACCGTCACCATGACCGGCAGCGGCCGAGGCGGGCCGAACGGCGAGTACATGCTGGCGATGGCGAGCGCGCTGGCAGGCGAGGACCATATTTTCGCCATGGCTTGCGACACCGACGGCATCGACGGCTCCGAGGACAATGCCGGCGCCGCCATTGCCCCCGATACCCTGGCACGTGCCGAAAAGGCCGGCCTGGACCCTGTTAAATATTTGGAAAACAACGATTCCTATGGCTTTTTCGCGGGCTTGGACGATCTCGTCATGACCGGCCCCACTTACACCAATGTGAACGACTTCCGGGCGCTGTTGGTGTTGTCGTAGTCCGCCGGACTCTCTACACTTCCGTCCAATAATTTCTCCAATTACCCCAGGGGCCTACGCAGTGCGGAAATTCCTATGGATTCTTGCCGGCGTCGTTGTCGTTGTGCTTGGCGGCGTTCTTGCCCTTCCCGGTCTCCTCGACTGGAACCAATACAAGGGCATGGCCACCGAGAAAGTCCGTGAACTGACGGGCCGCGAGTTGACCATCGCCGGTGACGTCAGCATCGCCATCTGGCCGGCGCCGGCGCTGGTGGCCGAGGACATCACCTTCACCAGCCTGCCCGGCAGCCAGGCGCCGAACCTGGCCAGCGTCAAGGCCGTTGAGGTTCGCATCGCGCTGGCACCGCTGCTCAGCGGCCGCGTCCAGGTGGAAACCGTCAAGCTGATCGAACCGGTGATCGAACTGGAACGCCTGGCCGATGGCCGCGCCAACTGGGAATTCACCCCAGCCACCGCCGCCAACGACAACAAGCCGGGTGACGGCACGACCTCGGGTGGCGGCGAAACGCCGCAAGCGGCGCCAGACGTGGTTCTCGACAATTTCACCATCGAGAACGGCACCCTGATCTACCGCGATACAGCCGCCGGTCTCACCGAGCCGATCGAAAAACTGAACGCCACCATTTCGGCGGCATCGCTACGCGGGCCGATGGAAAGTTCCGGCTCGCTGGTTCTGCGCGGCATACCGCTCAGCTATTCCGCCTCCTTGGGCGAAATTATCCACGACCGCACGGTCCCCTTCAACGCGCGCCTCAACCTCGCGGCCGGCGATTTGAGCGTCCAGGCTGGCGGCTCCCTCGTCAATCTGCTCAATGCGCCGCAATTCAAGGGCAATGTCCGGATCGAGGGCCAGGACCTAGGCGCCGCGCTCGCGGGTCTCGGACTCGGCGCGCCCGGCAACGGCGCGCCGCTGCCGCTGAAGCTCTCGGGCCAGGTGGTGGCCTCGGCCAAGGCGGCGGAAATCAAGGGGCTCAGCATCGACCTCGCCGGCATCCAGGCGAAAGGCGATCTCCAGGCCGACCTCGGCGACAAGCTCCGCTTCGGCACCCAGCTCGGCATCAACCGCCTGGACACCGACAAGCTGATGGCCCGGCTGAACGCCAAGCCAGCCGCCAAAACCGCCACCGATGCCAGGCCCGCCACGGCCACCGGCACCAAGCAAGCCGCCGCGCCCAAGCCCGCCGCCGCCGCCCCGGTGCGGTTCCAGCTTCCCGCCGATATCGCCGGCAGCGCCATCCTGACGGTCGACGCCATCGGCTATAAGGACGGCGTCGTGCGCGACCTGGTGGTCAATGCCGAAATGGCCGACGGCACGCTCACCTTGCAGCAATTTTCGGGTCAGTTTCCGGGCGGCTCGGACTTCACGGTCAGCGGCCGGCTGACCACCCCGGAAGCCGTTCCCACCTTCGCCGGTGAAATGGAGAGCACGGTCAGCGACCTGCGCGGCGTGCTTTCCTGGCTCAACGTGGCGCCGCCGCCGGTCCCGGCGGACAGGCTACGCAAGCTCGCGTTCAAGAGCCAGATCGTCGCCACGCCCGAACAGGTGCAGGTCAGCGGCGTCGACATGGCATTCGATTCCTCGCGGCTCACCGGCGGCGTCACCGTTGCCCTGCGGGACCGGCTCGGCTTCGGTGCCGCGCTGTTGCTCGATCGCATCAACGTCGATGCCTACTTACCGGCGCAAGCAAAAGCCGCCGAACCAGGGCCGCAATCGGGCGGCACCGGCAGCGCGGCGCCATCCAAACCGCAGCCGCAGGCAAAGTCGGCCAACCCGCTAAGCGCTCTCGGCGCGCTCTCCACCTTCGATGCCAATTTCAACCTTCAGGTCAAATCGGCGGTTTACCAGGGCACCCCGGTCCGGGACCTGGTGGCGGAAGGCACGCTCTACAACGGCGCCCTCGATCTGAAGCGCCTCAGCGTCGGCGGGCTCGCCGGTGCGTCGGCAAACATTTCAGGCAAGCTCAAGGGCCTGAGCGAAATCCCGGCGGCGGAAAACCTCCGGTTCAGTGCCAAGGCGGCGGACCTGTCGGCGCTGGCTCGCGTCGCCGGTACGACGCTGCCGCTCGACGGCAAAAAGCTCGGCGCCGTCAGCCTCAAGGGCCGCGTCGATGGCAGCCTGCTGGCGCCGAGCGTCGATGCGACCACCGGTATCGCCGGCGCCGTGGCGTCTTATAAGGGCCGTGTTTCGTGGATCTCGCTGGGCGATCTCCTGAGTGGCCGGCTGGCGATCAAGCACAACGACCTGCCGACCCTGCTCAGCCGCCTTGGCATCAACTACAAGCCCGCCGGCAAGCTGGGCGGCCTCGACCTTTCGGCCGACATCAAGGGCGGCACCGACGCCATCACGCTCACCGGCCTCAAGGGGGCCATCGGCAAGACCTCCATCGGCGGCACGCTGGCGGCGCAGTTGGCCGGTGCCAAGCCGAAGATCAGTGCCGACCTCCGGACCGGCGCCTTGAATATCGAGGATTTCATGCCGGCGCAGAAATCAGCGCAATGGCAAGGCCTGGTGCCGACCCTGATTCCCGCCGCCTGGAGCCCGCCGCGCGGCGGCGAAAGCCGCCCCTCGCCGCTGCTGCATAAGACGGCGCGCGGCCAGTGGCCGACGGAACCGCTGGACCTCTCCGTATTGGGCAGCTTCGACGCCGATGTGGTACTGAAGGCGCCGGTCATCATTTACGGCCGCTACCTCGCGGAAAAAGCCGACATCGGCGCCAAGATCACGGGCGGCGTGCTGAACGTGGAACGCCTGACCGGCCAGTTGTTCGGCGGCGCGCTCTCCGGCACCGCGCGGGTCGACCAGAACGGCAATCAGGTGCAATCGGCGCTCAAGGTCACCGGTATCAACGTCGAGGAAGCCCTTGAGGCCGTCACCGGCGAAGCCGCCGCCAACGGCAAGATGGATGTCGCCTTCGACGTCGCCAGCGCCGGCCGGAGCGTCGCCGCGCTGGTTCAGAGCCTCGGCGGCAAGGGTAATTTCCAGCTCAGCAACATGGACGTGCAGAAGGCCACGCAAGGATCGCTGCTGTCCGGCCTGCTCGGCCTCTTCACCTCGCTCAACCAACTGGGCGGCGCGGCGGCGGACGACAAGGCATCTGTCGGCGCGACCTTCGACATCCAGCGCGGCATCGCCACCACCAGGGATTTGAAACTGGCCTCGGCCTTCGGCAACGGCGGCGCCGCCGGCTCCATCGACTTGCCGAACTGGACCATCGACTTGAAGGGCGAGATCCAACTGGCGGAGTCCACGCTCATGCGGATCCTCAAGGCCAAGGTGCGCGAGACCCGCAATGCGGTTCCTTTTGCCATCACCGGGTCGCTGGAAGCCCCAAATGTCAAGGTCGATACCAACGCGGCGCTGGGTGCCGGCGTGCCGCTGCCGGGCGCCGATACGCTCTTGAACAAGGCGCCGAAAGGCGTCGGGACCATTCTCAAGGGTATCCTCGGCGGCGGCGCTTCGTCGTCGGGCGCCGATACGCCGCCGCCGGCAACCAGCAGCGGTCAGGAACCGCCGGCCGCGACGCCGCCGCCCCCGCCGAGCGGCAGCCAACCGGCCGAGGACCCGACAAAGAAACTGCTGCAGAAGCTGTTCAAGAAGCTTTAAGGCGCTCCAGCACGTAGACCCGGAGCGCGCCCGAGAGATTGCCGCTGCGCATGCTGTCGACCTCGGTGATCAGCTCGTTGAGCGAGCACCCATCCAGGGCGGCAAGGCGTTTCAACTCCGCCCAAAAGGCGTCCTCCAGCGATACGCTGGTCCGGTGACCAGCAAGCCGTACCGAATGCTTGCGGATTTCCGTGCCGGCCATTTCCTGTTCAATCCATCAGGCCGGGGTAGATCGGGAAGCGGCGGCAGAGAGCCCGCGTTTCCTCGCGCACCCGCGCTTCGACGGCGCCGTTGTCGCCCGCCCCCGCCTTGGCCAGGCCTTCGAGCACATCGGCGATGAGGCCGCCTATGACCGTGAACTCCTCCGTCTCGAACCCGCGGGCGGTGCCGGCCGACATTCCGAAGCGCAAGCCCGACGTCACCTGCGGCGGTTCGGGATCTCCCGGCACGCCGTTCTTGTTGCAGGTCAACCCGGCGCGCTCGAGCGCGTCGGAGGCGACGTTGCCCGTCAGCCCCAGCCCGCGCAGATCGACCAGCATCAGGGGCGTGTCGGTGCCGCCGGCGACGAGTTCGATGCCGCGCGCCTGTAGGGCGGCGGCGAGCGCACGGGCGTTGGCCAGGACACGCGCCGCATAGTCCTTGAATTCCGGCTTCAGGGCCTCGCCCAGGCAGACGGCCTTGGCGGCGACGGCGTTCAAGATCACCGAGCCTTGCACGCCCGGAAAGACGCCGCTGTTGAGCTTGGCGGTCAACGCCTCGTCGTTCCAGAGCGTCACGCCACCGCGCACGCCACGCAAATTCTTGTATGTTGTCGCCGTCGCCACATGGGCATGCGGAAACGGATGCGGGTGCTGGCCGCCGGCAACGAGCCCGGCGAAATGCGCCATGTCGGCCAGCAGCCAGGCACCGACCGCGTCCGCGACCTGGCGGAAGGCCGCGAAGTCGATGGCGCGGGGGTAGGCCGATCCGCCGCAGATGATCAGTTTCGGGCGATGCTCCCGGGCCAGCCGCATGACATCCGCCATGTCGATGCGGCCGTCTTCGGCGGACGTGCCGTAGTTGACCACATTGAACCACTTGCCCGTCAGGTTGACCTTGGCTCCGTGGCTCAGGTGCCCGCCCGAGGCCAGGCCCATGCTGAGGATGGTATCCCCCGGCGTCACCAGCGCCAGGAACACCCCGAGATTGGCCTGCGAGCCGGAGTGGGGCTGCACATTGGCGAAGGCGCAGCCGAACAGCTCCGTGGCACGGTCGATGGCCAGTTGCTCCAAGGTATCGGCGAATTCCGCGCCGCCGTAATAGCGCCGGCCCGGATAGCCCTCAACCGTCTTGTTGACCATCACCGAACCCAATGCGTCCAAGCTGGCGAGGCTGACAAGGTTCTCCGACGCGATCAGCTCGATCTGGTCCTGCTGACGGGCAAGCTCGCCGGCGATGGCACCGTAGACCTCCGGGTCGGTCTCCCGGAGATGGGTCGCGAAATAGGCATGCGGGTCGGACATGGCAACCGCCGTCGTTGGAGAAAAACCGCTGGGGCATTGGACCCTAACGCGCCAAGATGAGCCGTGACAACGCTAACTTGGGCGCACGCGATGATCAGGCGATTGTGTTGGGTGATGGCGGTCCTAACCCTGTGGTGGCCGGGCCGGCCATCGGCGGGCGAACCGCAAGTGGTGAAATTTCCGACCGGCTTCAATGGCGGCACGTCTATCGACGGGCTTTTGGTCGTTCCCGATGGCGACGGACCGTTTCCCGCCGTGGTCATGCTGCATGGTTGTTCCGGGTTGTGGACGAAATCCGGCAAGCTTCGACGGCGCCCGGCGTTCTGGTCGCAATACCTGAGCGCGCGGGGGTATGTGGTTTTGATGGCCGACAGCTTCAGACCGCGCGGATTGGGCTCGCTCTGCTCGGTCCGCGAGCGCCCCGTGTTGCCGAACCGGGAACGGCCCTTCGACGCCTATGGCGCGCTGGCGTTTTTGCAGGCTCGATCCGACGTCGATCCGGCAAGGGTGGCGCTGATCGGGTGGTCCAACGGCGCCATGACGATGCTATGGACGGTGATGGAGGAGGCATCGGCGCGCCCGGCCGGGCTGACGCACGATTTTCGTGCCGCCGTTGGGTTCTATCCGGGCTGCACGGCTGTTCTCCGGCACGGCTTCACCAGCCGCATCCCGACCCTCCTGCAACTGGGCGGCGCCGACGACTGGACCCCGGCCAAGCCTTGCCTGCGCCTGGTTGCGAAAGCCAAGAAGGCGCGGGTTCCGATCGACGCCGATGTCTACCCCGGCGCCTACCACAACTTCGACCACCCGAGCGCACCCGTGCGCGCGCTGGTCACCCGCAACAGTGTCTACGCCACGGGCGAGAAACGCGTTCATTCCGGCGCCGATCCGGCGGCGCGAGATGCGGCGATCGAGCGGGTCACGGCGTTTTTTGCGGCCCATCTCCAGGGCCGTTAGGGGGAAATTCAGCCTTTCGGCACGATCAGCGCATCCAGCGCCACGCCACCATCCGGCAGGGCCAGGAACGGGTTGATATCCAGGCTCTCCAACCGGCCCGCGTTGGCCGCCGCGAACACCGAAACCCGGGCCAGCGTTTCGGCCAGGGCGTCCAGGTCGGCCGCCGGGCCGCCGCGCGCGCCGGTGAGCACGTCGAAGGAACGGATTTCGCGGATCATGCGGTGCGCCTCGTCGACGCCGAAGGGCGCGAGGCGAAAGGTCACGTCCTTCAGGACTTCGACGAAAATACCGCCAAGGCCGAACATCACCACCGGCCCGAAGGTCGGGTCGCTGTTGACGCCGATCACCGTCTCGACGCCGCCGGAAACCATCTCGCAGACGGCTACACCGTCAACGGCGGCGTTCGGCGCATGTTCGCGCCCGCGGGCCATCAGGGTTTCGAAGCCCTGGCGCACCGCATCATCGCCAGAAACGTTGAGCAGCACGCCACCGATCTCCGTCTTGTGCTGGATGTCGGCGGAAGCGATCTTCATCACCACCGGCCCCGGCATGCCGGCGGCGGCGGCGGCCGCCTCATCGGCGCTCGCGGCAAGCGTTTCGCGGACCACGGGGATACCGGCCGAGGCCAAAACCCGCTTGGCTTCAACCTCGCTCACCGCCGTTTGCGGCACGGCCAGGGTGCCGGCCGGCGGTTCCGGCGGCGGCGCACCCTCGCCCCTATCGAAACTTTCCCTGATCTTGCAAAGTGCCGCCAGGCTGGCGACCGCGCGGTCGGGGGTATCGAACACCGTGTGGCCCTCGGCGTCGTAGCGGCTGGAGACATCCTGCGACATGATGATGTTGAGCGAGATCGCCTTGTTGGGCGCCGTCTCGCGTGCCTTTCGGAAGTGCGGCAGCAGGGTATCGGCGACTTCGTGGCTACCCGACACCGGGGTCAGGAACGAGGCCACCGCATCGCAATCGGTCTCGTTCAGGATGATCTCGAAGGTGGCGGGAACGAAGCTCGGATCCTCCATCGCCGTGGCGGTGATGTCGACCGGATTGCGCGCAGACGCGAAGGGCAGCATCTCCATGATCTTTTTCTGTGCCGCTTCGGGCAGTTCCGGAACCTCGAGCCCGTGTTTCACGGCGCTGTCGGCCATCTGCACGCCGACGCCGCCGGAAATGGAGAGAATGCCGAGCCGCTTCCCTTCCGGGTAGATACCCATCTGGCAGGCATAGGCGACGTCCATCATTTCGTCGGTGGTATCCGCGCGGTAGACGCCGTACTGGCGGAACAACGCATCGACGACGGCATCGGATACGGCCAGCGATGCCGTGTGCGACTTCGCCGCCTGGGCGCCGGCCTCGGTGCGGCCGACCTTGAGGAAAATGACCGGCTTCCGTGCGGCGCGCGCCTTTGCCAAGGCGTTCCGCAGGCCTTCCGGATCGTTGACCCCTTCCGCGTAGACCACCAGCGTATTGACCTCGTCGCGATCGACCAGGAAGTCCAGGCACTCGGCGACGGTGATGTCGACTTCGTTGCCGGTGGTGACCCAGTGCGAAAGCCCGATGCCCCGGTTGCGCGCCAGCGAATAGAGATGCGCGCCGAAGGCGCCGCTCTGCGAGACAATGGCGACGGAGCCGGGTTCCGGCATGGCGTCGAGAAAGTTCGATGAAAACGTCGCGACGACGCCGCTCTTCACACTGGCCGCGCCCAAACAGTTCGGCCCCAGCAGGCGCACGCCGGCTTCGCGCGCGGCGGCGCCGAGCTCTTCCTGCATGGCGCGGCCCTCGTCCCCCATTTCGGCGAATCCCGACGAAAACACGACCGCGGCCCGCACACCCTTGGCGGCGCAATCGTAGAGCGACTGCTTCACGAAGCGCGCCGGAATGGACAGAATCGCCAGGTCCGCGGTACCGGGGATATCGGCGATGGAGGGAAAAGCCTGCTTGCCTTGGACCGTGTCACGCTTCGGGTTGATCGGATAGATCGGGCCCTGGAACCCCGCTTCGTGCATGTAGCGCATGACGCGCCCGCCGACCCGGCGGATTTCGTCCGTCGCCCCCAAGATCGCCACCGACGATGGGTTCAACAACCCGTCCAGCGTTACCCGGCCCATTCCTGTCCTCCCCGTGAAAAGCTCAGTCGGCGAGGATTATGAGAACCGGCCGACAAAAGGCAATAGAGGGCAACAGGGTTTTCAACAGGCGAAACCGTATATGCGCTTAGCGCTTGGCGCGTCGGCAAATATTTGGCATTGAGGGGGCCATGAACGAAACCGATTCCCCCGAAGACGCGCCGGCAAGCGATTTTATCCGCGACGTGGTGCAGGCGGACGTCGCCGCCGGGCGCGTGGACACCGTGGTCACCCGCTTCCCGCCGGAGCCCAACGGCTACCTGCATATCGGCCACGCCAAATCGATCTGCCTGAACTTCGGCATCGCCGCCGACTTCGGCGGGCGCTGCCACTTACGGTTCGACGACACCAATCCGGCCAAGGAAGAGCAGGAATACATCGACGCCATCATGGCCGATGTGCGCTGGCTCGGCTTCGATTGGGGCGAGCACCTGTACTTTGCATCGGACTACTTCGAGCAACTCTACCAGTGGGCCGAATACCTGATCGAGAAGGGTCTCGCCTACGTCGACGACCTGAGCGCCGATGAAATCCGGGAATACCGCGGCACGCTGAAAGCGCCCGGCAAGAACAGCCCCTATCGCGACCGGCCGGTGGACGAGAACCTCGACCTGTTCCGCCGCATGCGCGCCGGCGAGTTTGCCGGCGGCGCCAAGGTGCTGCGCGCCAAGATCGACATGGCCAACGGCAACATCAACATGCGCGATCCGGTGCTCTACCGCATCGTCCACGCCAGTCACCCCCGCACCGGCGAAAGTTGGCACATCTATCCGACCTACGATTTCGCGCACGGCCAATCGGACGCCATCGAGGGCGTCACCCATTCGGTCTGCACGCTTGAGTTCGAAGACCATCGACCGCTCTACGACTGGCTGGTGGAAAACCTGCCGACGCCGTCGCGGCCGCGTCAGTACGAATTCTCCCGCCTCAACCTGACCTATACGGTGCTGTCCAAGCGCCGGTTGATCCAGTTGGTGACGGAAAAGCATGTGAAGGGTTGGGACGATCCGCGCATGCCTACCATTTCCGGGCTGCGCCGACGCGGTATTCCGGCCGCCGCCATCCGCGATTTCGCGGCACGCATCGGAGTCACCAAGTCGGACGCCACCATCGAGGTGGCGCTCCTGGAACACTGCGTGCGCGATCTGCTGAACAAGGCGGCCGAACGCCGCATGGCGGTGCTGAAGCCGCTAAAGCTGGTGATCGAGAATTATCCGGAAGGCGAATCGGAAGAACTGGACGCCGTCAACAACCCGGAAGACCCGGATGCCGGCAGCCGCCAGGTGCCGTTCTCGCACGAACTCTACATCGAGCGAGACGACTTCATGGAAGACCCGCCGAAGAAGTTCTTCCGCCTCGCGCCCGGCCGCGAAGTGCGGCTGCGTTACGCCTACTTCATCACCTGCAACGAGGTCATCAAGGACGCGGCCGGCGAGATCGTCGAACTGCGCTGTACGTACGACCCCGAAACACGCGGCGGCAACGCACCGGACGGGCGCAAGGTGAAGGCGACGCTGCATTGGGTTTCGGCGGCGCATGCGATCGACGCCGAGGTGCGCAACTACGACCACCTGTTCACCCGCCCCGATCCCGGTGCCGAGCGCGACGTGATCGAGGACCTCAACCCCGACTCGCTCGAAGTGCTTGCGGGCTGCAAGCTGGAGCCCTCCCTCGCGGCCTTCGAACCGGACAACACGGTGCAATTCGAGCGGCTCGGCTACTATTGCGCCGATCCCGACGGCAGCGCCGAGGCGCCCGTATTCAACCGGACCATGGGTCTTCGCGACACCTGGGCCAAGATTCAGAAAATGGGTGGCTGACCGGCGCCCGCGCGTCCGCTAGGCTGACGCCATGCCGCCTACCGAGATCCTGTTTTTCATCGCCTTCGCCATGTTCGCGGCCGGCCTGGTCAAGGGCCTGACCGGACTCGGCCTGCCGGCCATGTCGCTCGGGCTGATGCTGCTGGCGGTGGAACTGAAACAGGCCATCGTCATTCTATTGATCCCGCTGTTCGTCACCAACATCTGGCAGGGCGTGATCGGCGGCCACATGCGCGAGATCCTGGCGCGGTTGTGGCCGATGTTCGCGACCGGCCTGCTGGCCATCTGGTTCGCCGTTGGGGTGATGGTCCGGACCGACGCGGCAATCCTGACCGTGATCCTGGGCACTATCTTGTTCAGCTATTCCGTCTACAGCCTGGCGACCCCGCAAATCCGCCCGCCCGGACGCTGGGAGGGGCTGTTGTCGCCCCTGACCGGCGCCATTACCGGCACCATCGGCGGCTTTACCGGCTCGCTAGCGGTACCGGCGGTCCTGTATATGCAGGCGCTCGGCATGAACCGCGACGCCCTGATCCAGGCCATGGGGGTATGGTTCAGCATGGCTTCGGTGGCGTTGACGGTGGCACTCGGTGGGCGCGGCGCGCTGCCGCCGGACCTGCTGATTGTTTCCGCCGGTGCCGTGGTGCCGGCGCTGGTCGGCATGGACCTTGGGAGCCGGCTCCGGCGCCGGCTGCCGGAACACCTGTTTAGGCGGGTGTTTTTCGGCGTGCTACTGCTGCTCGGGGTCTATATCGGGCTGCGCGGATACCTGCAAATGTGAACCATCGGAAAACGAGGGAGGCTACCTGATGATCATCGACCATCGCACCTACAACATTCAACACGGCAAGGTCAGCACCTACGTGGAACTGTTCGAGACGCTGGGCCTGCCGATCCAGATGCGCCATCTCGGCAACCTGATCGGCTATTTTGAGACCACCATCGGCCCCATCAACCAGGTTGTGCACCTGTGGGGCTACGAAAGCCTGGCTGACATGGAACGCCGCCGCCAGGCCCGCGATGCCGACCCGGACTGGGCCGTCTACAAGGCGAAAACGGCGGGCATGCTGGTGTCGCAGGAAAACAAGATCGTCAAGCCGGCGGGCTTCTCACCGATCCGCTAGCACGCGTCAGTCAAAACCGAAGCCGCGCTCCTTCAGGATCGCCAGCAGTTTCTCGCGCTTCGGTGCGGAGAACTGCTTGCCGACCCGCTCCGCCCAGGGCTCGTCCGGATCGCGGCCGACGTGTCGGTGATGTTCGGAAAGCACGTTTTCATATTCGGCCAAGCCGGCTTCCAGGTCGGGCTCTCGGTAGGTCTCGCGGTGGATGACGAGATGTTCCGGCAGCCGGGGCTTGGCCTCCGGCTTGGTGTTGGGCCAGCCGATGCAAAGACCGAAGGCGACGAACACGCCGTCCGGCAGCCCCAGTTCCGCCGCCACGCCAGCCGGGTCGTTGCGCATGCCGCCGATCATCACCGTGCCGAGACCGAGGGAATCGGCGGCCAGGGACGCACACATCCCGACCAGCGCCGCATCGATGCAGGCGACCAGGGTCATCTCAAGGTGGTGCTTGGCGAGCGCCTTGCCGACCGTCTCGGTGACGCCGCTCAGCCGGTGGGTGTCGGCGCATATGGCGACGAACACCGGCGCATCGACGATATGTTTCTGATTGCCCGCCATCACCGAAAGCCGGCGCTTTCGTTCCGCATCGCGCACCACCACGAAACTGTAGGCCTGCAAATTCGAAGACGTCGGCGCCCGGCGCGCCGCGTTGAGGATGGCTTCGAGCATCCCGTCGGCAACCTCGTCCGCCTTGTAGTCGCGCACGCTGGCGCGATCACGCAGGACATCGAGTACCGGGGCGCCGTGGAGTGTTTCCGTCATGAGCGTCGAGACCTTGATTTCTGCCAAATCCGAACCCGCAACTTGCCCGACCCGCACAACCGACACAAGACCCGCGCGACCTACGGCACGCCATGACTGTAGCCATAGTATATCATTTGTGCTATATCTCTTTTGCCGTAATTCGGAGCATAAATGAACCCGAACCCGAAATCCGATTCCGCCTTCGAGAACCTTCTCGACGAGGCCGCGCCGCCGACGTTGCTGATCACGGCGGACGGTATCCTGTTCGGCCACAATGCCGCCGCGGCCGAGTTCCTGGACTCGGATTTGGTTCGTCAACGTGGCCATGACATCCTCGACCGCCTGTCGCTGACGCCGGGGGCGTTGTTGAGGGAAATCCGCGCCGCCGCAACCAATAGCGGGGAAACCGGGCTGTTCTTGGAAATCGAGCGCGGCGGCCAGCGCACGCCGCACACGGGGCTGGCCTGGCATTTTCCGCAAAGCCACGATCCGCCGCTGATCAAGCTGACCTGGGACCGGCGCATCGGCGGGCGCGGTAGCGTCATGTTCACCGACGCCGACGGCTCGGCGACACCGGATACCATTGCCAACGAACGCCGGCTGCGCCGGGAACTGGAAGAAACGGTCGAGCAACTGGCGGTTACCAGTCAACTGCTGCTCCGGCGCGAGCGCGATGTGCGGCTCAGCGAGGAACGCTACGCGCTGGCGGTTCAAGGCGCCGGCATCTGGGATTGGAACCTGGAAACGAGCGAGATTTACTACTCTCCCTACCTTGCGGAGGTGCTCGGCTATAGCTACGACGAGTTCCTCGAAGTCATCGGCGAATCGATCAAGACCATCGTCCATCCTGACGACCTCGGCCCCTATCTCAGGGCCCTGAACGCGCACCTGCAAGCGCCCGAGGCCCCATATGCCAGCGAACACCGCTTCCGCACCAAAAGCGGTCAGTACCGCTGGTTCCAGGCCCGCGGTCAGAGCCTCTGTAACGACCGGGGCAAACCGATCCGCATGACCGGATTCATCTCCGACATTCACCGCTTGAAAGAAACGGAAGAAGCGCTACGCAAAAGCGAGGCCCGCCTCAAGGAAGCGCAGCGGATCGCCCAGATCGGCGATTTCAGCCGGGATCTCGAAACCGACCGGCTCGAATGGTCGGAGGCCGTTTACAACATCTTCGGCCTGGAACCCGGCACATCCGCCATCACCTATGACCGGTTCAAGAAAATGGTCCACCCGGACGACGTCGACGAGCTCGAGGCATCCATCAGGCACGCGGCGGAAACCAAGGCTGCGCATCAGTTCGAGTACCGGATCATCCGGCCCGACGGCACCCTGCGCTGGATCGCCGTCCGGGCGCAGACGACTGCCGACCAAGGCGGCGCCAGCCACCAACTGGTCGGCACCGTGCAGGACATTACTTACCAGAAGAACACCGAAGCCGCTCTCAATCGCGCCAAGGAAGACGCCGAATACGCCAATCGCACGAAATCGGAATTCCTGGCGCACATGAGCCACGAACTGCGCACGCCGCTCAACTCCATTCTCGGGTTCTCGGAGATCATCTCACGCGAAATGCTCGGCAGCGTACGCCCGCAGTACCGAGAATATTCGACAATGATGCTTGATGCGGGGCGGCATCTGCTCAAGCTCATCAACGATGTGCTCGACGTCTCGAAGATCGAGGCCGGCAACCTGGAAATCGACGATGAAACCGTCGACACCTCCGCACTGATCGGAGAGGTGCTGGCATTGCTGGCCCATTCCGCGCCCCAGGGCGATGTCCGGTTGCTCATCGAGGCGCCAGGCACGGGCGGCCTGAAAATGCTCGGTGACGAGCGCCGGCTGAAACAGATCCTGGTCAACCTGGTCAACAACGCCATCAAGTTCTCCCCCGGCGGCGAGGTGCGCGTCTCGGCCCATCTCGACCACGGCGCCGTCACTTTCACCGTTTCCGACACCGGTTGCGGCATCGCGCCCGAAGACATCCCGATAATCCTCGACCCGTTTACGCAAATCCGCGACAATGCCCATCTGTCGATGGAAGGAACCGGCTTGGGACTGAACCTCTCGAAACGGCTGACGGAATTGCACGGCGGCAGACTCGCCATCGAAAGTGAACTCGGCCGGGGCACCAACGTCACGGTCTCCTTTCCGGCCTGGCGAACGGTGGCGGAGAATGAGTGAACGGATTTCGGTCTCGAAGGCGGCGAAACTGCTCAACATCAATCGCGCCGAGTTGCGCGCGCGGCTCAAGGCCGCCTCCATCGAGACCTTCGAGGGCGAGGTTGAGTTGGAACAGGTGCGCTGCATCGCACCGGACCTCAAACTCTCCGACCAGGAAATCCTCGAACGCGTCCGCATCCTGCGCAACGACACCTCGAAAGCGCCGCGCGACAGCCGCGCGCTTTCGGCGCGTGACCTGGAAGCGGAAATCGGCCGGTTGAAATCGGCGCTGGTTATCGAAAAGGAAATGGCCACGCAGTACCGAGACATTGTCGAGGACCTGGGCAAGAAGCTGGGCGACATGCAGACCGCCGACGACGAAGGCGAACGCCGCACCGCGCTGAAACTCTGCCAATGGCTGCGCGACAAGGTGACGTCGTCAGAGTGATACGCGTTCAAATTCGGGAAAAACAAAACCCCAGGCTTTAGGCTTGTTGGTTCGAGGGGTTTTGATGGTGGGCACGCCGCAAGCCGCATTGCGGCTTGCTCATCTTTTGTTCGGTCGTGCCAAACAACAAAACCCCAGGCTTTAGGCCTGGGGTTTTGATGGTGGGCACGACTGGGATTGAACCAGTGACCCCCTCGATGTCAACGAGGTGCTCTCCCGCTGAGCTACGCGCCCGGGAACGGCCGCTTGGCGCGACCGCGGCCAGTGTTTTACTTTCTCACCCGGGCGTTGACAAGTCCCATGGCGGGTGCTGCCATCGCCTGAGAACGGAACATCGAAAACCGACGCTGGAAAACCATGGTCGACAGCCAAGATACCCCCGCACATCCGCAAAGGCCTGCTTGCGAGGTTCGTGCGCCGGTTCGCCAGACGGCACCGCTGGTGTTCTCCTCGCCGCACTCGGGCCGCGACTATCCGCAAGCCTTCGTTGCCGAGGCGAACCTCGATGCCCTGCAGTTGCGCCGTTCCGAGGATGCGTTCGTCGACGAGATTTTTGCCGCCGCCCCGGATTTCGGCGCGCCCTTGCTGCGCGCATTGTTTCCGCGCGCCTATGTGGATGCCAACCGCGAGGCCTATGAACTCGATCCGGCGATGTTCTCGGAACCGCTTCCCGACTACGTGCGCACCCGCTCCACGCGGTTGAGCGCCGGGCTCGGGACCATCCCCAAGGTGGTCGCCGACGGCGCCGTCATCACCGACAATCCGCTCAGCTTCAACGACGCCAAATCGCGCATCGATCGCCATCACGGCGCCTATCACAAGGCACTGTCCGAACTGTTGGATGAATCGATCGCGCGCTTCGGCGGGGTGCTCTTGGTCGATTGCCACTCCATGCCCTCGGCCGGCGCACCGGGCGTGCGCAACCGGGCGCTTAAGAAAGTGGATATGGTTCTCGGCGACAACCACGGCCGCGCCTGTTCGCGGGTCATCGCCGAGCTTGCCGAATGCACCCTTTCGGACCTCGGTTACCGGGTGCAGCGCAACCGCCCCTACGCCGGCGGCTACATCACCCGCCATTACGGCCGGCCGGCACAGGGCCAGCACGTGCTGCAGATCGAGATCAACCGCGCGCTCTACATGGACGAACGCGCCATTCAGCGCAGCCCCGGCATGCCCGGCCTGATCCGCGACATCAACCGGCTGATGCAGGTGCTCTGCGACGAGGTGCCGGACATTCTCGGGTCAAGCGCGCCGGCGCTGCCGCAAGCGGCGGAGTAGCCATGCCGCCGGGAACCGACATCCTGATTCGCGACGTCACCGATGCCGACATGGCCGAGGTCCGGGCGATCTACGCTCACCACGTGCTGCACGGCCTTGCCAGTTGGGAGGAAACGCCGCCGGACCTCGCCGAAATGACGGCGCGCAGGGATGCCATCGTCTCGGAAGATTACCCGTACCTGGTGGCGGAAAGCGGTGGCCGCATCGCCGGCTATGCCTATGCTTCGAAATACCGCCCGCGCCCGGCCTACCGCCATACGGTGGAGAATTCCGTCTATGTCGACAACGATACCCATCGGCGCGGCATCGGCCGCACCCTGCTGGAGGCGCTGATCGAGCGCTGTACCCTGCAGGGCTTCCGGCGCATGGTGGCAATCATCGGTGATTCCGCCAACGCCCCCTCGATCAAGCTGCACGAACGCTTGGGTTTCCTCCCCGTCGGCATCATACCGGCCTGCGGCTTCAAGCATGGCCAATGGCTGGACCAGGTGATCATGCAGCGCCCCCTCGGTCCCGGCGATAGCACGCTTCCCACCACCTGAAGCTTTTGGCATCGCTCTTGCGACGGTTTCACCGGGTAACAACGGTGGACGACCATGATCGCACGTACGGCATTAGCATTCCTGATCCTGGCGCTGGCTCCCCAGGCAACCATGGGGGCGCCTGCGGACAAGGCACAAGGCATTGATAAACATTGGAAAACCTGCGCCCAGGCGGTGCAGGCGGCGGAACGCCGCGAAGGGATTCCCCAGCATCTCCTGAAAGCCATTTCGCAAGCCGAATCGGGGCGCTGGAACGCCGAAAAGCAGGCAAATATTGCCTGGCCCTGGACCGTAACGTCCGGCGGCAAGGGCCGTTTCTTCGATTCCGAAGCCGAAGCCCGCGCCGAGGTGGAAATCCTGATGACCCAGGGCGTGCGCAACATCGATGTCGGCTGCATGCAGGTCAACCTGATGTACCATCCGGAAGCCTTCGCCAACCTCGCCGAAGCTTTCAATCCCGATGCCAATGCGCGATACGGCGCCAAATATTTGCGCGCCATGTACGACAAGACCCACAATTGGCGCGAAGCCGCCGCACATTATCACTCGACCACGCCTGAAGCCGCCGCGCGCTACCGTGCCAAGGTGGTGCGGCTGTGGAACACGGCGCGCCGGATCGATCCGGAGCCCGCGCCCGCACCGGCCGTCGAGACTGCCGAGACCGACGCCGCCGAACCCAGCCGCACGCGTCCGGCTCTGGTCGACTACGCGCTGATGGACCGGCTCAACGGCTCCTTCCGCGAGCGCAAGTCGGGAGATACCGGCGACGAACTGGCCGACCGCGCCGCCTTCCGCGCGCACCAGCGCCGCGAGCAACTCAATGCCTGGCGCGAGCAGCAGGTGGGGGGCATCAGCCTGGTGCATCTGGCCAACATGCGCCGCGCCGAACTGGCGCAGCGAAACCTGCGCGAACGCAGCCGGGTCAGCGCCGACGACCGCGCCGAAGCCTTCGCCGAGCGGCGCCAATCGCAACTCGCCGCCTGGCGGGCACGCAGCAGCGACCCTCATTTCAACGCATATACCGTGAGCAGCGCGGAAAACTAGGTTTCAGCTTCCATTCGGGCATTGGCAAGGTCTTCCTTGCCGGCGGCCACGATCCAGTCACGATAGGCGAAATCCTCGTGCCGGACATGCTCGAACAGCCATGAACGCAGCCACTTCTGCGCCGCCTCGTCGGGCCGGAAATCGGCATCGAGCAGCATGTCGTCCCAGATCTCCTGCAAGTCGTCCAGCAATCGCCGATGTGTGGCGAAGTGCCCTTCATTGCCATCGTAACCGACGGCTTCGAGCATCCGCTCTTCGCGGTCCAGGTGTCGATAGATGCAGTGTTCCATGGCGCGGAAGGAATCGTGGACGGAGGCGGTGCCGGAATCCGACCCGATGGTCGACAGAAAGGCATTGATGAGACGCAAGATCTCCTTGTGATCGCGGTCGACGTTGGGAATGCCGGTCAGAATGGAGTCGTCCCAATCAATCATCTGTCGCCGGTTCACCGCCTGTTGTTTGCGCGCTCCCTGTAAGGGCCAGTTTAGAGATTTCCCCTGGAGGCGAAAAGCAAAGGATCAGATGATCCCCTTGCGCGCCAGTTCGGCGCGTTCCTCGGCGGAAAGACCCAGGCGCTCGCCGTAAACCTCGTCGTTGGCATCGCCGAGTGTCGGACCCAGAGTCGCCACTTCACCCGGCGTTTCCGAAAGCCGGGGATAGACCGCCGGCACCACGACCTGGCCGATGCCAGGAACGTCGACACTCAGCATGTCGCCGCGCGCTTCGAAATGCGGGTCCTTGAAGATATCGGCGACGGAATTGATCGGCCCGGACGGAACCTCGTTGGCGACGCAGCGCGCCATGATCTCGTCGCGCGGCATCGAAGAGGTCCAGTCGGTGACCTCGCAGATCACGGTTTTGGCGTTAGCAAGGCGGGTTTTCTGGTCGCCGTAGGCGTCCCAAAGGTCGGGGCGTTGCATGGCGGCGCAGAGGCGCTCGAACATCTTGTCGGTGGTGCAGGCAATGGCCATGAAAGTGCCGTCGGCGCAGGGAAAATGGCCATGCGGGCAGGCATTGACGGTACCCGTGCCCTCGGGCTCGCGCACGTGGCCGGTGCGCGCATAGCGCGGCACCATCTCGTCCAGCACCCGGAACACCGACGCATAGAGCGCCATGTCGACAATCTGGCCGCGGCCGGTGGCGTCGCGGTGGCGCAGCGCCATCAGCACCCCGATGGCGCCGTACATACCGGTGATGTAGTCGCCGAGCGAGGTCGAGCCCGGCGTCACCGGAATCTCGCCGGGCAGGCCGGAAAGGTAGGTGAGCCCGCCGACCGCATGGCCGATGCGCGCGAAACCGGGCCGGTCCTTGTATGGACCGTCCTGGCCGTAACCGCTGACGCGAAGCACAATCAGTCCCGGGTTGATCGCCGAAAGCACATCCCAGCCGAGCCCCCATTTTTCCAAGGTGCCGGGGCGGAAGTTCTCGCAGACCACGTCGGCGTCGGCGACCAGACGCTTGAACAACTCGGCGCCCTCGGGTTCTTTCAGGTTGAGGGTGATGGAGTGCTTGTTGCGGGCCTCCGACAGCCAGGCCAGCGAGCGGTCCTCGTCCTCGGTGGCGGTGCCGAACCGCCGCCAGGGATCGCCGCCCTTGGGGTTCTCCACCTTGATCACCTCGGCGCCGAATTCACCCAGGATCGAGGCCGCGTGCGGCGCCGCGATGAAGGTGGCAATGTCCAGAACCCGGATCCCGGCCATGGGTTTGTTCTGTTCGATCATCACCATTTCCCCTGATAGGCCCTGACCTGGCGCGGATAGATCAGTCGGCCGACCACCTCCTTGCACCAGCAATAGAAGATCATCTTATCCATGCGGTTCTTCACCGGCGCGCGCCACACCGGCTGGCGCACGGAACGAAAGCAGTATTCGGCGCGGCGCATGTGAAAATCGTCGGTCACCACCAGCACCTTGGACCAACCCCGGCCCTTAATCATCTGGGTCGCGAAAACGGCGTTCTCCAGCGTCCGGGTCGAGCGCTCTTCCTTGAGAATCGCCGCCTCTTCGACACCGGCGCTGCGCGCCGCCATGGCCATGGTCTCGGCTTCCGGCACGTCCGAAACCGTGCGCCCGCCAGACATCAGCAGATAGGGTGCCGCGCCCTCGCGCCACAGCCGCACGCCCTCGGCCACGCGGCGTTCAATCACCGGTCCGGGCGAGCCGTCGGGCATCTGCGCCGCGCCGAGCACGACGATGACGTCGAAGGTATCTGGCCGGCGGCGCGCCATCTCAGGCCTTGAACGTGGCGTCAGCCTGCATGGCAAGGCCGCCGGCATTGGTCGTCGCCCAGAGCCGCGCCCCGCCGTCCGCATCGGGCAGGCCGTTGACGGTAAAGGAGCCGATGTCGAACACCGGGCTCATGGCGCGGTAGTCGAAGCGATGCAGCGGCGCCTCGGGCCGCTCGCGCCGGCAGAGGTCCATCAACAGCGTCGCGATCAACGGGCCGTGCACGATCAGGCCCGGATAGCCCTCGACGCCGGTGACGTAGGGCTGGTCGTAATGGATGCGGTGGCCGTTGAAGGTAAGTGCCGAATAACGGAACAGCAAAACCGGATCGGGTTCGATGGTGCGCGACCACTGGGCACCCTCGGGCGCGGGCTTTTCCCCAGGCGGCGGCGCGTTCGGGTCGGCGGCATCGCGGTAGACGATATCATGCTCCTCGCGGATGCAGAGGCCGTCCGGGCCGAACACCTCGTGCTGGACGACGACGAACACCAGGTTGCCGCTTTTGCCCTGCTTGTGGCTGACATCGAGGATGGTTGAGCGCTTGCGCGCGTTGTTGCCGATACGGAGCGGTTCGATGAACTCGATGCGCCCCCCGGCCCACATGCGCCTCGGCAACGGCACCGGCGGCAGGAAACCGCCGCGCCGGGCGTGGCCGTCGGGGCCGATCTGGCTCATCGGCGCCATCGGCAGGAAATACATCCAATGCCCGGCCGGCGGCACCTCGTCGCCGATCTTGGCCTGCATGGCTTCCGGTTTGTCGAGCGTCGCCGCGTAGCCGATCATTTGCGCCGGCGCGATCAGGTCTTCCAGCTCCTCCGACTTGCCGATCCAGGTTTGCAGATGCTCGATGTTGACGGTCATGCCCACCACCTAGAACGAACGCGGCAGGCCGAGCACGTGCTCGGCGATATAGCTGAGGATCAGGTTGGTGGAGATTGGCGCCACCTGGTAAAGCCGCGTCTCGCGGAACTTGCGTTCCACGTCGTATTCCTCGGCGAAGCCGAAGCCGCCATGGGTCTGCAAGCACATATCGGCGGCCTTCCACGATGCGTCGGCGGCCAGCAGCTTCGCCATGTTCGCCTCGGCGCCGCAGTTCTCGCCGGTATCGAACAGATCGGCGGCGCGTTCCACCATCAGGGCCGCGGCTTGCGATTCCGCATAGGCGCGTGCGATCGGGAACTGGATGCCCTGGTTCTGGCCGATGGGGCGGTCGAAGACCCGGCGGTCGTTGGCGTAGTTGGTCGCCTTCTCGATGAACCAACGCGCGTCGCCGATGCATTCGGCGGCGATCAGGATGCGCTCGGCATTCATGCCGTCCAGGATATAGCGAAAACCCTTGCCCTCCTCGCCAACCAGGCTGGATGCCGGGATTTCCAGGTCATCGAAAAACACTTCCGTGGTGGCGTGGTTGATCATGGCGTTGAGCGGATTGATGGTCAGGCCCTTGCCGCGCGCGTCTCGGATGTCGATCAGGAACACCGACATGCCGTGGTGCGGCTTCTCGCCGGCGTCGCGCGGCGCGGTGCGGGCCAACAGCAGCATGTAGTCGGAATGCTCGATACGCGAGGTCCAGACCTTCTGGCCGTTGATGACGTAGCTGTCGCCTTTTCTGACCGCCGTGGTGCGGATGCGCGACGTGTCGGTGCCGGACGTCGGCTCGGTGACGCCGAACGCCTGCAGGCGCAACTCGCCCGACGAAATCCCCGGCAACAACATGCGCTTCTGTTCCTCGTTGCCGTGCCGCAAGACGGTGCCCATGGTGTACATCTGCGCGTGGCAGGCGCCGCCGTTGCAGCCGGACGCCTGGATTTCCTCCATCACCGCCGCCGCTTCCGACATGCCGAGACCGCTGCCGCCGTATTGCTCCGGGATCAGGCAAGACAGGAAACCCGCTTCCGTCAGGGCGCGCACGAATTCGCCCGGATAGGCGCGCTCGCGGTCTTTTTCACGCCAATACTCGCCCGGATACTGGTCGCAAAGCTGCGCGACGGCGTCGCGGATGTCCTGATGTCGCGGGGTCATGCCCAAATCCTCCCTCAATCGGCTGCGCCACCTGTTTTAATGGCAAAGAGCGGAGCCGACAACGCCGCCACATCAAGCGCTTGTGATTCCCCCGAACGGCCGCGAAAGGCATAGACTTGCACAACGCCATGACCAAGGAGGCCTCATGTCCATATCCCGCCGGCCGACGCGCCGACGCCTGCTTGCGATAATCGGATCGGGCCCGCTGCTGGTTCCGATGCTGCGGACCGGCGCCGCCGAAGCGGCTTCCGCGCCCATCGTGCAGCCCCAGGCAGCGACGCCGGCCGCCTTCATGGCGCGTGCCTTCGCCATGCACCGCCAGGCGCTGGAAAGCGGCGATCAGCCTTACGGCGCCATCGTCGTCAGGGACGGGCACATTATCGGTGAGGCGGCGAGCCACGTGGTGGTGCACGACGACCCGACCGCGCACGCCGAGATGGAGGCCATCCGAGACGCCGCCCGGCGCCAGGGCGCGCACAACCTGTCGGGGGCCGTGCTCTATTCCACCTCCCACCCCTGCCGCATGTGCGAGGCCGCCGCCCGCTGGGCCGGAATCGGGCGCATGGTGCACGGACGAAACCTAAGCGACGCGGGAACGCCCAGCCTATGCGGTTGATCCTGGCCCTGGCGCTGTGGCTTATCCAAGCGCCGGCGATGGCCGCCGAAAGCGCGTTGATCGACGCCGCCGGCCGCAACGACGTGGAAACCGTACGCAAGCTGGTCGCGGCCGGTTCCGATCTGGAAGCCCGCGACGCCACCGGGCGAACGGCGCTTTTGGCCGCCACCCACGTCAACGCCATCGAAGCGGCACGGGTGCTGATCGACGCCGGCGCCGACGTCAACGCCATGGACGACATCCAGGACAGCCCGTATCTCTATGCCGGCGCCGAGGGGCGGCTGGAAATCCTGGAGATGACCCTGGCCGCCGGAGCCGATCTGACCAGCGTCAACCGCTATGGCGGCACCGCGCTGATCCCCGCCGCGCATCACGGCCACGTGGAGGTGGTGCGCCGGCTGCTGAAGACCGAAACCGACATCGACCATGTCAACCACCTGGGTTGGACGGCGCTGCTGGAGGCGGTGATTCTCGGTAACGGCGGACGCGCACATACGGAAATCGTGCGGCTCTTGGTGGCGGCCGGCGCCGACGTGGATATCGCCGACGCCGACGACGTCTCTCCCCTCGCCCATGCGGAGCGGCGCCGGTTCGAAGAAATCGCCCGGATACTTCGTTCCGCCGGCGGCGGCTAGCCCCAGAGCGCCGGCACCGGCGGTGCCACCCTGCCCCGATCGAACACCAGGCCCGGCTCGCGGTCGTCTTTCAGGATCAGCGGCCCATCCAGATCGACGAATTCGGCGAAGGACGCCAGCATCATCGCCGGTGCCATGGCCAGCGAGGTACCGACCATGCAGCCGATCATGATCTTAAACCCCGCCGCCTGGGCCGAGCGCGCCAGGTTGAGGGCCTCCGTCAGGCCGCCGGTCTTGTCGAGCTTGATGTTGACCATGCCGAACAATCCTTGAAGGGCGCTCAAGTCATCGCTGGTGTGGCAGGATTCATCGGCACAGAGCAAAACCGGGCAGTCGTAGCCGGCCAGATCGCCGTCGGCATCGGCCGGCAAGGGCTGCTCGATCATCTCGACACCGAGTTCCGCCAGTTCCGGCGCCGCCGACTTCAACAGATCGATGTCCCAGGCCTCGTTGGCATCGGCGATGAGCCGCGCGTCCGGCGCGCCCCGGCGCACTGCCCGCATGCGCTCGAGCACCTGGTCGGCACCCAGCTTCACCTTCAACAACGGCGCCGCCGCCAGTTCCGCCGCCGCCGCGCCCATCGCATCGGGCGTGTCGATACCGAGCGTCTGGGCGGTCAGCACCGATTGCGGCTCCGGCACCTCGGCCAATTGCCAGACCGGCACCCCTTCGGATTTCGCCTGCAGGTCCCAAAGCGCGGCATCGATGGCGTTGCGCGCCGCGCCGGGCACGGTCACGTACCAGAGCGCATCGCGCTCCAGCCCGTCTTCGATGGCCGTCGATTGGTTGCGAATCTCACTCAACACATCGTCGACGGTTTCACCGTAGCGCGGATAGGGCACACTCTCGCCACGCCCCACATGGGCGCCATCGGCGATCTCTACCACCACGACCTGGGCTTCGGTCTTGGTGCCGCGCGAAATGGTGAAGGGCTTGGCCAGCGGCCAGGTCTCGGAACGGACGGAAAGCTTTCTCATGGCAGCGCATCCACCAGCTTGCCGACGCCGGTGGCGACGGGATCGACGGCGGGCAGGCCGTGCTCGTCCTCCAACGCCGCCAGGTAGGCCGGGCCTTCGCCGGCGCTCATGTTGTGGGTGTTGACGGCGATGCCGATGCACTTCGCCGCCGGATTGGTAAGCCGGGCCGCGGCCTCGTTGGCGGCGATGCATTCGGCGATGCCGGGAAGCGGATATTCGGGAAGTCCGCGCATGTGCTTGCGGGTCGGCTCATGGCAGAGCACCAGGGCGTCCGGTTGGGCACCGTGCAGCAGCCCCAAGCTGACGCCGGCGAAGGAGGCATGGAACAACGATCCCTGCCCCTCCACCAGATCCCAATGGTCGGGGTCATTGGCCGGCGCCAGCCATTCCGTGGCGCCGGAGATGAAGTCGGCGACCACGGCGTCGACCGAGACTCCCTGGCCTGCGATGAAGATACCGGTCTGGCCGGTGGCGCGAAAGGTCGCCTTCATGCCGCGTCCCTGCATCTCGCGCTCCATGGCCAGCGCCGTGTACATCTTGCCGACCGAGCAGTCGGTGCCGACCGGCAACAGCCGCTTGCCCGGGCGCTTGACACCCGACGCCACGTCGAAGGCGCGGGTCGGATGGCGGGCGTCGGTCAGCGTGCGGCCGAGTTTCCCCGCCACCTCGGCGATGGCCGGCACGTCGGTCAGCCGGCTGTGCAGGCCGCTGGCGATGTCGAAACCGATTTCCAGGGCACGCACCAGGACGTCTGTCCAGGTCTGGCCGATGACGCCGCCCCGGTTGGCGACGCCGAGGATGATGGTGCGCGCACCGGCCTCGTAGGCGGCTTCGAGGGACATGTCGGGCAGGCCGAGATCGGCGTTGCAGCCATCCAGGCGGAACTGTCCGAGGCAGATATCGGGACGCCAGTGCACCACGCCGGCGGCGGTCTTGGCCGCCAGTTGGTCGGCGGCATCACCGAGGAACATCAGATAGGGTGTCTTGAGGGCCATGTGGGTTTCCCCTTGAGCTGAGCGATTTTTTCCAGATTAGCGTAAGCCGCGGGCGCCGCAAACCGGGCTTGGCGCGGCGCCGGTCAATCGCTATACAATCGCCGAACCGAGCGTCCGCCAAAGGAGCAGAAAATGGCCTATGTCATCGCCCCGCCGCCCGTCGCCGCCGTCGCCATCGCCGGCAGCGACGATGAATTTCCGGTCAACCGGGTCTACTGCGTGGGCCGCAACTACGCCGACCATGCGCGCGAGATGGGCCACGATCCGGACCGTGAACCGCCGTTCTTCTTCGCCAAGGCGCCGGAGAACCTGGTGGCGGCGTCCGAGTTGGACGGCGGCGGCGATTTTCCCTACCCGTCCCAGACCCAGGACGTGCACCACGAGATCGAACTGGTGGTGGCGCTGAAATCGGGCGGTGCGGATATCCCGGAAACGCAGGCGCTCGATCATGTCTGGGGTTACGGCGTCGGCGTCGACATGACCCGGCGCGACCTGCAGGGCGAAGCCAAGAAAATGGGCCGGCCGTGGGACGTGGGCAAGGCCTTCGATCACGCCGCACCGATCGGCCGGCTGCACGCCGCGAGCGACATCGGACACCCGAGCCAGGGCCGCGTCTGGCTGGAGATCAACGGTGAGCTTCGCCAGGAAGGCGACCTCAACCAGTTGATCTGGAATATCCCAGAGACCATCGCCTACCTGTCAGGGCTGTTCACGCTCCGGGCGGGCGACCTGATCTATTCCGGCACCCCCGCCGGGGTCGGCCCGGTGACCAAGGGCGACGTGCTCACGGGCCGCGTCGAGGGCCTGAGCGGCGTCAAGGTCACCGTCACCTGAGCGACACCCCCGATTCCCCCGGGTTTTGACCGAACAGCCAACCAGGTGCTGTTTCGGCACTGTCAAGATTGGAAAATAACTCTTTTATTTTCAAAGAGTTAATAAATCGCGCGCGGCGGCCGCGACGAAATTTGACGCGACCCCGATTCTGCCGCTACCAGAGGGACCATGAACCAGGGAGGACACATGTCCGGCTTTTCTTGGCGCCGCTTCGGATCGGTTTTCGGTCTGGTCTTGGGAATCGCGTTTTTCCTGCCAGACCTCACCTGGGGCGAGGAAATCGCGTCCGCGCGCGCCAAGCAGGTCGGTCATGCAACCATCAATAAGGTTCTACTCAACGGTCTCCGCGGCGGCCGGGGCAACCCGGTCGCCGTGAAGGCCGGATCGCGGATTTCCGTCGATCTCGGATTCAATTCCGATTCCTCGGGCTGGTGCCCGAAATGCTCCAACCAGATCGTTGTCGGCTACGCGCTCAAGCGCGGCAAGCGCCTGGAGCGGCTGCCGGGCGGCAAATGCGTCTATTCCGCGAGCGGCCGCCATCATCGCGAACGGGTATCGTTCCGCATGCCGGCACCGCAGCATCCGGGCCGATACGTCGTCGTGATTTCGGCGCCGCAGGCCTACAACTGCACCAAGGCACTGCGTTGGCGCGCGCGGGTGCAGAGCGTTGCCGAACTGCACGTTCGCTAGCCCCTCTTTCCTGCCCAGGAATCGCCTTATTTCGTCCACGGATTGGCCATCTGGCCGTTCCATATTGGTGGCAATCGGAACCACCATGGAGACGATCATGTCCACCTACCGGCTCGAAGGCCCGCTCGATCTATCGAACGTCATGGAAATCCTGGAACGGCTGCGCGCCAAGCTCACCCGCGAACGCGCCCTATCTCTGGACCTGAGCCGCGTCACCTGGATCGACAGCGCCGGTTTGGCGGGGTTGGTGCGGCTGCTCGCCGAGGCCAGGCGCATGGGCGCGGAACTGCGCCTTTCGGCCGCCAGCGAGGCGGTGCACCGGGCCTTCCGTTTCGCTCGGTTGGAGACGCTGTTTCCGGTGGAAATGACGGCCGAGGGGAATCCCGCCTAGCCAGTCTTGGCTTTGTCGGCAAACAGGTCGTCGACGTAGAATCCCTGGAACATCTGGATGCCGAGATCATGCGCCACCTGCAGGCCGAGTTCATCGTCGAGCCTGGCCAGCACCACGACGGTGCCGGCCGCCTGCATGGCGGCGATCTCATCGCGGAACTGCGCCAGCACGGTCTCCGCGCCGCCGCGCCAGAACACCTTGGCGATATTGGCGTTGAGGCGCGCCAGGTTCACCACGCCGACGGTCTCCGGGAAGATGGCATCGACGGCGATGGTGCCGCCGCGCGACCGGATCAGTTCAGCCGCCACCAAATACTCGTCGAAGTGCTGGAGGATATTGGCCTGGCGGAACTCGAACACCAGGTTGGAAAACACCGAATAGTCGTCCTCGCCCATGAACTCCTGGAAGGAACGGGTAAAGACGCTCTCGACGTTCAAGTTGATGGAACATTTCGCGCCGGACGGATTGATGGCGTCGTAAGCCTCGATCAGCAGGCGGTCGAGCGTCAGGGTTAGCTGGTTGAACAGGTTGCCGGAGCCGCGCAGCTCGACCTTCTTGAACACGTGCTTCTTCAACATGTCCATGCCGACGAAGTATTCGTGCATGACCTGCTGCGGTTCCTGGCCGGGTTTGATGGCGGCGATCTTCTGGCTGCGGATGAACACCTTGGCGAACTGTTCCGGCCCGAGTTGCCGGTTGACGCCGAGCACCAGTGAAATGTCTTCCTCCTGCAGCCGGCGCAGGGGCTGCGCCTGTTCGGCGACGGGTTTGTCGGAGCTTTCGACCAAGCGTCCGATGATCTTCTTCGCCGTCGCCATTTTCTGGCGCAGATCGAAAACCGCGACCAGACGGGTCTGGTCGACCATGCCGAAGTTCTCGGGGAAGTACTCCTGGATCAACCGGAGCAGCGTCACCTTGAGATCCGAGTTGACGCGAACCTGGTTGTATTCATCGATGGCGGCCAGGAAACCGCGCTCGGAAAAGGCCAGTTCATAGACCTCTACGTTGTGGCGGTCGCGGAATTCCACCAGGGCACGGCGGAAGTCGCTCCAGAACTCATCCGGCGCGTTACTCAGCGGCAGCATGCTCAGGGACACGACCAGCAAGGTGTTCTTGCCTATCGGCGGCGACGGCATTGCCTCCAGCCGGAGCAGCAGTTCACCCGCCTTTCCGGCCTTGTCTATCGGTATTTCAGAAGCCACGTCCGCGTGTCTCCGTAGGTCTTTCGCGCGTTTCCCCGATTCGCACGTTCGGATTTCATTCGATCATAGATCAGCAAACGCCTGAGCCGAAAGGATAAAAGGTCGCCCTTCAAACCCGAATCCGTGCCCCCGCCGGATCGTAGAGCGGCTTCAACGATGCGCGCGCCGCGTAGCGGACGCCAGCCACCTCGATCTCGTAACGACCGGCGCCGATAAAGTCCGCGTCGACCCGCTCGGCGCCGGAGACATAGCCAAGGCCGACCGCGGCCCCGAGCGCGTGACCGTACATGCCGGACGTGACGTAGCCGGCGATGACGCCGTCCCGATAGACCGGCTCGTTGTGATAGAGAAGCGGCTCCGGATCATCGAGCAGGAACTGAACGAGGCGCTGGCGCACACCCGCCTCTCGCTGGCGGAGCAATGCGTCGCGGCCGATGAAACCACCCGGCTTGTCCCAGGCGACGGCGAAGCCGAGGCCGGCTTCAAGCGGCGTTTCCTCGTTCGAGATATCATGCCCCCAGTGACGGTAGGCCTTCTCCGTGCGGAGCGAATTGACCGCGTGCATGCCGACATGGCGAAGCCCGAATTGGGCACCACCCTCGACCAGGGTCTCGTAGATGTGCGGGGCGAATTCGGTCGGCACATAGAGCTCCCAGCCAAGCTCGCCCACGTAGGTGATCCGGGATGCACGGACCCGGCCGTAGCCCAATTCGATCTCGCGGCTGGTGGCGAAGGGAAAGGCGGCATTCGAAAGGTCGGCAGGCGTCAGCGACGCCAGCAACTCACGCGCACCCGGCCCCATCACCGCCAGCACCGCCAGGCCGGAGGTGACGTCCGTGGCGACGGCGTGGGCATTCGCCGGGATGTGGCTTTTCAGCCAGTGGAAGTCGCGGGTCTGCGAACCCGCCGAGGTCACGATCAGGAAATCGTCCTCGGCCAGGCGGGTGACGGTCAGGTCGGCCTCGATGCCGGCCCGCTCGTTCAGCCACTGGGTATAGACCATGCGTCCCGGCGCCACAGCCACGTCGTTGGCGCAAATGCGGCTCAGCACCGCCTCCGCGTCGGGGCCTTGCAGGCGGTATTTGGCGAACGACGTCATGTCGATCAAGCCAACGCCCTCGCGCACCGCCATGTGCTCGGCGGCGGAATGCTTGAGCCAGTTCTGGCGGGTGAAGCTGTAACCGTATTCCGGCCTCACGCCTTCGGGTGCATACCAGTTGGGCCGTTCCCAGCCGGCGACCTCGCCAAAACAGGCGCCGGCCGCGGCATGCTTGTCGTGCAAGGGCGTGCGCCTGACACCGCGCGCCGTCTGGTACTGATAGAACGGCCAATGCACGGCATAGAGAAGCCCCAAGGTCTCCTTCACCCGGTCGTGCAGATAACGCCCATTCGACTGGAACGGCATGTTGCGGCGGATATCGACGCCGACAAGGTCCATGGGCGGCAGCCCGTCCCGGATCCATTCCGACACCACCTTGCCGATGCCGCCGGCGGACTGGATACCGATGGAATTGAGCCCCGCCGCGACGAACAGCCCCTCCACCTCCGGCGCTGGGCCCAAGTGGTATCGGTCATCCGGGGTGAAACTCTCCGGCCCGCAGAAGAATGTCTGGATGCCGGCGGTTTCGAGCGCCGGCATGCGCTCCATGGCCTTGAGCAAGATCGGTTCGAAATGATCGAAATCGTCCGGCAACTGGTCGAAACAGAAGTCTTCCGGAATACCGTCCATGCCCCAGGGCTTGGCCACCGTCTCGAAGGCGCCGAGCAGGATTTTGCCGGCGTCCTCCTTGTAGTAGGCGCAGGCATCGTAGTCGCGCAGCACCGGCAGGTCCGGCGTCACGCCCTCGAACGGTTCGGTGACGATGTAGAAATGCTCGCAGGCATGCAGCGGCACATGCACGCCGACGCCGGCGGCCAGGAACCGCGTCCACATGCCGCAAGCCAGCACCACGGTATCGGCGGCGACCTCGCCTTCATCGGTGGCGACGCCGACGCAGCGGCCGTTCTCCATTCGAAGTTCCGTCACCTTGGTGTTCTCGAATATCCGCGCGCCGCCGGCCCGTGCCCCCTTGGCCAGCGCCTGGGTGATGCCGACCGGATCGGCCTGCCCGTCGGAGGGGATGAAGGTGCCGCCGACCAGCCCGTCGGTGCTGATCAGGGGGTAGAGTTCCTGGCACTGTTCGGGCGTCAGCACGTCGACTTCGAGATCGAACACCTTGGCCATGTCGGCGCGGCGCTGCAGGTCCTCCATGCGCCCGGTGCTGGTCGCCAGCGACAGAGAACCATTGATCTTGTATCCGGTGGCCTGGCCGGTTTCCTGTTCCAGGTCCAGGTAGAGTTCGGCCGTGTATTTGGCCAGCTTGGTCATGTTCTGGGAATCGCGAAGCTGCCCGATCAGGCCCGCCGCGTGCCAGGTGGTGCCGGACGTCAATTGCTTGCGTTCGAGCAGCACGACGTCGTTGATGCCGATCTTGGTCAGGTGATAGGCGATGGAACAGCCGATGACGCCGCCGCCGACAATCACCACCCGTGCACTCGCCGGCGGTACCTGTTTTTCCCGCGCTTCAGCCATCGCCTGTCCTCCGCTCCACCGTTCAATCGTCCATGATGATGGTTACCGGCCCGGCGTTGACAAGCGCCACCTTCATGCTGGCGCCGAAGATGCCGGTCTCCACCTTGAGCTCGTGGCTGCGCAGCGCCTCGCAGAAGGCGTCGTACATGGCACGGCCGGTTTCGGGGTCCGCGGCGGCGGAAAAGCCCGGCCGATTGCCGTTGCGCCAGTCGGCGGCAAGGGTGAACTGGCTGACCGCCAGGATGGCGCCGCCGATATCCTTGACCGAGCGGTTCATCTTTCCCGCCTCGTCCTCGAAGATACGCATGGCGGCGATCTTGCGGGCAAAGAAATCGATCTGCTCGTCCCGGTCGCCCTTCTCGGCGCAGAACAGCACCAGCAATCCCCGCCCGATGGCGCCGACGGCCTCGCCGTCAACCGTGACGCTGGCTTCCGACACCCGTTGCAGAAGAGCCTTCATGGGCGCCGCCTCCCGGGATCAATGCCCGGTATCGTGGCCCGAGTGGAAGTTGAACACCGCACCTTCCTTGATGCCGCTCGGCCAGCGCGCGGTGACGGTCTTCAAGCGCGTGTAGAACCGCACCCCCTCCATGCCATGAATGGAATGATCGCCGAACAGCGACGCCTTCCAGCCGCCGAAGGAATGGTAGGCCACCGGCACCGGGATCGGCACGTTGACGCCGACCATGCCGATGTTGATGGACTGGGTGAAGTCGCGCGCCGTGTCGCCGTCGCGGGTGAAGATGGCGGCGCCGTTTCCGTACTCGTGGTCGCGGGCCAGGCCCTTGGCCTCCTCGTAACTGCCGGCACGGACGACACTGAGCACGGGGCCGAAGATTTCGTCCTTGTAGATGGACATGTCCGGCGTCACGCGGTCGAACAGCGTGCCGCCGACGAAAAAGCCGTTCTCATAGCCCTGCAGCTTGAGGCCGCGGCCATCGACCACCAGGTCGGCGCCGGCGGCGACGCCCTCGTCGATGTAGCGTTCGATCTTCTGTTGCGATTCCAGCGAAATCACCGGGCCCATTTCAGCGGTGTTGTCGGTGTAGGGGCCGACCTTCAAGGCCTGCACGCGCGGCGCCAGGCGACGCACGAACTCGTCCGCCGTTTCCTCGCCCACCGGCACGGCGACGGAGACCGCCATGCAACGCTCCCCGGCCGAGCCGTAGGCGGCGCCGATGGTGGCGTCGACCGCCTGGTCCATGTCGGCATCGGGCATGATGATCATGTGGTTTTTGGCGCCGCAGAGCGCCTGCACCCGCTTGCCGTTGGCGGAACCGGTCTCGTAGATGTAGCGGCCGATGGCGGTGGAACCGACGAAGCTGACGGCGCCGACGGCCGGGTCGGTGAGCAGCGTATCGACCGCTTCCTTGTCGCCGTTGACGACGTTGAGGACGCCCTTCGGCAGGCCGGCATCAATCAACAGCTCCGCCAGCCGGAGCGAGCAGGACGGGTCCTTCTCGGACGGTTTCAGGACGAAGGTGTTGCCGCAGGCCAGCGCCACCGGGAACATCCACATAGGCACCATGGCCGGGAAATTGAACGGCGTGATGCCGGCGCAGACGCCGACCGGCTGGCGCACGTTGAAGCTGTCGACGTCACCGGCGACCGATTCGGAATAGTCACCCTTCAACAGATGCGGAATGCCGCAGGCGAATTCCACCACCTCGAGGCCACGCGAGATCGAGCCCTTGGCGTCGTCGATGGTCTTGCCATGCTCGGCGGAGACGATCTCCGCCAGCTCCTGCATGTGCGAATTGATCCGGTCGCGGAAGTTGAACATGACCTGGGCGCGTTTTGCCGGCGGCGTTCCCGCCCAGCCCGGCAGGGCTTTGGCCGCCGCCTGGATGGCCGCCCGGGTTTCGTCGGCACTGGCCAGCGGCGCCTTCTTGGTCACCTCGCCAGTGGCCGGATTGTAGACGTCGCCGGTGCGGCCGCTGTTGCCCGCGACCCGCTCGCCGTCGATGAAATGCCAGAGTTCCTCAGTCATGATCTTCCTCCCCTTCGGCCACGCAGTTGAATTCCGCGGCCCATAACGCGATGCGGCGGCGCGACTGGGCCGCGCCGCCGAACCGATTTCTCGACGATCTTAAATGGCTTCCAGGGTGGCGCGCAACTTGTCGATCATCTCGTCCACGTGTGCCTTCTCGGCGATGAATGCCGGCGCCACGATGCCGGTATCGCCGGTGAACTTGACGTGCATGCCGTTCCAGAAGAGGTCCTTCTGCACCTGGGTGCCGAGCGCGCCAGGCGCGTCCTTGGCGTGCAGTTCAACCGCGCCGAGGAGGCCGTAGCCCCGGATATCCTTGACGCAATCCATGTCCTGCAGGCTGTAGATGCCGTCCAGGAAATAGTCGGTCATGGCCGCCGCCTTGTCGAAGCTGCCCTCTTCCTCGTAAATCTTCTGCACCGCGATGCCGGCCGCGCAAGCCGCCGGATGGCCGGAGTAGGTGTAGCCGTGGAAGAACTCGATGGCATTTTCCGGCGCCGCCTCGGTGATGGTCTTGTAGATTTCATCGCGGACCGCCACCGCGCCCATGGGTTGGGCACCGTTGGTCAGCGCCTTGGCCATGGTCATGATGTCGGGGGTGACGCCGAAGGCCTGCGAAGCGAAGGCGTGGCCGGTCCGGCCGAAACCGCAGATGACCTCGTCGAAGACCAAAAGGATACCGGTTTCGTCGCAGATCTCGCGCAGCCGCTCCAGGTAGCCCTTCGGCGGCACCAGGACGCCGGTGGAACCGGCGATGGGCTCGACGAACACGGCGGCGATGGTCGACGCGCCGTAGGTTTCGCAGAAGCGCAAAAGGTCGTTCGCCAATTCGGCTCCCGATTCCGGCTGGCCGCGCACGAACAGTTCATCGGGGTTCCAGGTGTGGCGCATGGTGACCACGCCCGGCATGACGCCGGAGAAGGTCTCGCGGTTCTTGACCATGCCGGAAAGCGATACGCCGCCGATGTTGACGCCGTGATAAGCGCGTTCGCGCGAAACGAAGCGGGTGCGCTGGCCCTCGCCGCGGGCGCGGTGATAAGCCATCGCCATCTTCAGCGCGGTGTCGATCGATTCGGAGCCCGAGTTGACGAAAAACACATGGTTGATCGGGTCGGGTGTGATCCGCGCCACCCGGTTGGCCAGTTCGAACGAGCCCGGCGTCGAGGTCATGAACGGCGAGGCGTAATCGTTTTCCAGGAGCTGCTGATAGACGGCCTCGGCGATTTCCTTGCGGCCGTGGCCCAAGGGGCAGCAGAACAGGCCGGACGAACCGTCGATCAGTTTGCCGCCCTTGTGGTCGGTGAAATAGACGCCGCTGCCGCCGACGATCAGGCGCGGATCGGCCTTGAATTCGCGGTTGGACGTGAACGGCATCCAGTGTTGTTCGAGGTCGTTGGCCTGATATTGCATGGCACACAATCTCCCTAAGACGAGAAAAACGGAATGGGCGGCACGCTTGAGTGCCGCATGAGGCTACCTTAAACTCGGCTTTTGGCTCTATCGTAGTGCCAATTGCCGGATTTCACCTGGGCCAGCCCCATCCGAGAGCCGGAAACGAGAGATGGATCATGCGTGACAGCCTGTTTCACCTGAGCCGTGTCAACAGCGCCTCGCTGCAAGTGCAAATTCGCGAGATGTTGGTCGCCGCCATTCTGGAGCGCCGGATTCCCGTCGGCGAAGCCTTGCCGTCGAGCCGAAAAATGGCCCAAATCCTGGGTGTCTCGCGAAACACGGTGGTGTTGACTTACCAGGCCCTGGTCGATGACGGCTACCTGCTGTCGCGCGAGCGCAGCGGGTTCTACGTCAATCCGGAACTCGTCGACGAGCGTCCGGCACCCGACAAGCCCGCCGTCGCCCCACAGGATGGGATTCCCCATTGGCCCGACCGCTTCGCCATTCACCCGTCCGAACAGATCAACAACGACAAGCCCACCAACTGGCGCCGGTTCGACTATCCCTTCGTCACCGGCCAGGTGGACGAGGAGCTGTTCCCCATTGGCGCGTGGCGGGAATGTTCGCGCCAGGCGCATGGCCGGCGCGGCATGGACTGGTGGATTGCCGACCGCCGCGAGCAGGACGACGAGATGCTGGTGGAGCAAATCCGCACCCGCCTGCTGCCGAGGCGCGGCATCTTCGCCGACAGCGATGAAATCCTGATTACGCTGGGCGCGCAAAACGCACTCTACCTGCTGGCCGAACTGCTGGTTTCGCCGAAAACGAGCGTCGCCATGGAGGAACCGGGCTACACCGACGCGCGCAACATCTTCGGCCTGAAGACACCGCGCATCAGCCTGATTCCGGTGGACGAACGCGGCCTGCCCGTCGACGACCGGCTGAACGGCGTCGACTATGTGTTCACAACCCCATCGCATCAGTATCCGACGACCGCGACCATGCCGATCGAGAGGCGCCATGCCCTGCTGGAGCGCGCGCATGCGCAGGACTTCGTCGTCATCGAGGACGACTACGAGGCGGAAACAAATTACGTCAGCGAGCCGACACCGGCGCTCAAGTCGCTCGACCGCAACAACCGCGTCATCTACATCGGCAGCTTCTCCAAGACGCTGTTTCCCGGGCTGCGCCTGGGCTACCTGGTGGCGCCACGCGAACTGATCGCCGAGCTGCGCGCGCTGCGCCGATTGATGCTGCGCCACGCGCCCAACCTGAACCAGCGCACGGCCGCGCTTTTCCTGTCACTCGGCCATCACGACAGCCTGGTCCACCGCCTGCACCGCGCGTACCGCCTGCGCTGGCAGGTGATGGCGGAAGCCTTGAACGCGCATCTTCCCAATTCGAGCCGGCAACCGCCGTTCGGCGGCGCCAGTTTCTGGGTGCAGGGACCGGCCTGGCTGAACGTGGACGACCTCGTTCCGGCCGCGGAAAGCCGCTCCATCATGATCGAACCGGGCACCGTGCATTTCGGCGGCTCGTCGCCGCCGACCCATTTTTTCCGGCTCGGCCTTTCATGCATCGGGCGCGACCTGATCGAACCGGGCGTCAAGGCCCTCGCCGAGGTCATCGCCGAGTTCGAGCGATGATCCAATCTGGCTCCGCCGATTGCGGCGATCTGGACCTACCATGAGGCCAGCCGATTGGGACACAATCGGCTGACGTTGAAACGAACCGGCCGCGCCGACGGCGGCGCGCCGGCGGCTTGTTTTTTGGGACGGGAGGAAGCCGCGCCATGAAGATCGGCGTTCCGAAGGAAATCAAGAACCACGAATACCGGGTCGGCATGACACCGACGTCCGTGCGCGAGGCCGTCCATCACGGCCACGAGGTGGTGGTGGAGACCAACGCCGGCGCCGGCATCACCGCCACCGACGACGACTACCGTGCCGCCGGCGCGGTGGTGGAGGACAGCGCCGAAGCGGTCTTCGCCGGCGCCGACATGATCGTCAAGGTGAAGGAACCACAGGCGAACGAGCGCAAGATGCTGCGCGATGGCCAGATGTTGTTCACCTACCTGCACCTGGCGCCGGACCCGGAACAGACCCGCGACCTGCTCGATGCCGGCGTCGTCGGCATCGCCTACGAGACCGTCACCGACGCACATGGCGGCCTGCCCTTGTTGGCGCCCATGTCGCAGGTGGCGGGCCGCATGTCGATCCAGGCCGGTGCGCATTGCCTGGAACGCGAGGCCGGCGGGCGCGGCGTGCTGTTGGCCGGGGTGCCGGGCGTCAAGCCGGCAAAGGTGGTGATCGTCGGCGGCGGCGTGGTCGGCGAGAACGCCGCCTACATGGCCGTCGGCATGGGCGCCGACGTGACCGTGCTGGACCGCAACGTCGACACCATGCGCTCTTTGGTGCGGCGTTTCGGGCAATCGATCAAGACGCTCTATTCCACCCAACTGACGCTGGAAGAGGAAATCCTCGGTGCCGACCTTGTCGTCGGCGCGGTGCTGGTGCCGGGCGCCGAGGCGCCGAAACTGATCACGCGCGAACTGGTGGCGGGCATGAAGACCGGCTCGGTGATCTGCGACGTGGCCATCGATCAGGGCGGCTCCGCCGAGACGTCGAAGCCCACCACCCACGCCGATCCCACCTATGTGGTCGACGAGGTCGTGCACTATTGCGTCGCCAACATGCCGGGCGCGGTATCGCATACCTCCACCTACGCGCTCAACAACGTCACCTTGCCGTTCATCCTGGCGCTCGCCGACAAAGGTCACAAACGAGCCCTACTCGACGACCCGCACCTGAGAAACGGCCTCAACGTCTATCGCGGCCGCGTCACCCACAAGGCGGTGGCCGAGGACCTGGAATACGACTACATCGACCCGGTGTCGGCGCTCGAGGGATAGGAGGCCCAGCCCAAACTCCATTTTCTGATAAATTTGACAAATCGTCTCATTTTTTCAGTTTTTGCCACTTGACGAGAAGCGGATTTCTGTGGTCTCTATGCGGAAATCTCAAATTTAGTAACATTTTGTCTCATTATTGGGATTTCCGGCGCAGGCCGACATCCGATCGGAGGATACGACATGACCAAAATGAATACCGAAGAGGCCTTTGTTAAGGTCTTGCAGATGCACGGCATCGAACATGCCTTCGGCATTATCGGCTCGGCGATGATGCCGATTTCGGACCTGTTTCCGAAAGCCGGCATCACCTTCTGGGACTGCGCGCACGAATGCAACGCCGGCATGATGGCCGACGGCTTCACCCGCTCGTCCGGCAAGATGGCGATGATGGTGGCCCAGAACGGCCCCGGCATCACCAACTTCGTGACGCCGGTGAAGACCGCGTACTGGAACCACACGCCGCTTCTCCTGGTTACCCCGCAGGCCGCCAACAAGACCATCGGCCAGGGCGGGTTCCAGGAAATTCCGCAGATGGCGCTGTTCGAGGACATGGTCTGCTATCAGGAAGAAGTACGCGACCCGACCCGCATCGCCGAGGTGTTGAACCGCGTCATCACCGAAGCCTGGCGCGGCTCGGCGCCGGCGCAGATCAACGTGCCGCGCGACTTCTGGACCCAGATCGTCGACATCGAAATGCCCAACCCGATCATGATCGAGCGCCCGGCCGGCGGCCGCACCGCCATCGCCGAAGCCGCCAAGCTGCTCTCGGAAGCTAAGTTCCCGGTGATCCTGAACGGCGCCGGCGTGGTGCTGTCGAACGGCATCGAGGCCTCCAAGCAGCTCGCCGAGCGCCTCTCAGCGCCGGTCTGCTGCGGTTATCAGCACAACGACGCCTTCCCCGGCTCGCACCCGCTGTTCGCCGGCCCCTTGGGCTACAACGGCTCCAAGGCGGGCATGGAACTGATCGCCAAGGCCGACGTGGTGCTGGCGCTGGGCACGCGCCTCAATCCGTTCTCGACCCTGCCGGGTTACGGCATCGACTACTGGCCGAAGGACGCCAAGATCATCCAGGTCGACGTCAAGGCCGAACGCATCGGCCTCACCAAGACCGTCGACGTGGCCATCCAAGGCGATGCCAAGCTGGTCGCCGAGCAGTTGCTGGCCGGCCTTTCGTCGGACGCCGGCAATGCCGGGCGCAAGGACCGCGAGGACCTCGTTGCCACCACCAAGTCGCGCTGGAGCCAGGAGCTTTCCTCCATGGACCACGAGGACGACGATCCGGGCACCACCTGGAACGAGCGTGCCCGCGGCGCCCATCCGGAGCGCATGTCGCCGCGCATGGCCTGGCGGGCGATCCAGGCATCGCTGCCCGCCGACGCCATCATCTCGTCCGACATCGGCAACAACTGCGCCATCGGCAACGCCTACCCGACCTTCGAAAAAGGCCGCAAGTACCTGGCGCCGGGCCTGTTCGGTCCCTGCGGCTACGGCTTCCCGGCCATCCAGGGCGCCAAGATCGCCAATCCGGACACCCCGGTGGTCGGTTTCGCTGGCGACGGCGCCTTCGGCATCTCCATGAACGAGATGACGGCCGTCGGCCGCGACGAATGGCCGCCGATCACCATGATCATCTTCCGCAACTACCAGTGGGGCGCGGAGAAGCGCAACACCACACTCTGGTATCAGGACAACTTCGTCGGCACCGAACTGGACCTGGACGTCACCTATGCTGGCATCGCCGATGCCTGCGGCCTCAAGGGCGTGCAGGTGACCACCATGCAGGAGCTCACCGATGCCCTCGACGTGGCGGTGAAGGCGCAGATGAACGACGGCGTCACGACCTTCATCGAGGTCATCCTCAACCAGGAACTGGGCGAACCCTTCCGCCGCGACGCCATGAAGGCGCCGGTGGAAGTGGCAGGCATCAGCGCAAGCGACATGAAACCGCAGAACCCGGCCTAACGAGCCCCAAGCAAATGACTAAGGCCGGATGGACCTCTCCCCCATCCGGCCTTATTGTTTGCGCGAAACGCTGATGGATATTGCCAGATGCTGAGTTCCGTCCCCTTCGAGATCCCGGACTACCTTCTCGACCACGTGCGCGATATCGACACCGTGCGCATGGCGGTCGCCGGGGCCGACAACCCGCTGGCCCTGGAAAGTGCCCGCCAGGCGGCCGAGTCGGGCCTCATCGACCCTGTGCTCGTCGGCGACGCCGAAACCATCCGCGCCATTGCCAAGGAAGCCGGCTGGGACATTTCGAAATACCAGATTGTCGACGCTGCCGGCGAAGACAAGGCGCCGGCGGCAGCCGTGGCGCTGGCCCGTGCAGGCGAGGTCGAGACCTTGATGAAGGGCCATGTGCACACCGACTCGCTGATGAAGGCGGTGGTCAGCCGCGATGCGGGCCTCCGTACCGGGCGGCGCCTCAGCCACGTTTTCCACATGACCGTGCCGAAGAGCGATCGGGTATTGCTGATCACCGACGGCGCCGTCAATGTGGCGCCGGATGTCGCCACCAAGATCGATATCATCAACAACGCCGTCGCGCTTTCGCACGCGCTCGGCAAAAGCAACCCACACGTGGCCATGCTGTCGGGCACGGAATCTGTAATCAATTCCATGCCGTCCAGTGTCGAGGCCGCCGAGGTGGTGAAACGCGCCAACGCCGGCGAAGTCACCGGCGCCATCGTCGACGGCCCCTTCGCCTTCGACAACGCCATTTCACCGCAAGCCGCGATCATGAAGGGCATCACCAGCCCGGTCGCCGGCAACGCCGATGTGCTTGTCGTTCCAAACATCGAGACCGGCAACGGGCTCTTCAAGATGATGGTCTATTTCATGAGCGGCCTCGCCGCCGGCGTGGTCATGGGCGCCAAAGTGCCGATCGTGCTGACGTCACGCGCCGATCCGCCAGAGGCCCGCTTCGCCGCCGCCGCCATCGCCGCCATCGCGGCGCGCTCAAGCGATCAGCCGTAGGCCTTCATCGCCGGCACCGCCCAGGGCAGCCGCGGCGCGATCTCCGTTTCGATCAGTTCCCTCGCGACACCGCGCGCATGTTCGACGATCCGTGCTTCCGCCTCCGCCGGCGCGGCCGGCGCCGCGACCATGTAGAAACTTCGGGAAAAAGCCTTTCCGGGCAACGGCAGCACCACCAGGTCTTCCGCCCGGGCCCGCCCATGCGCGTAACATAGCGGCGTCGTCAACGCCCAGCCGAGGCCGGCCGAAACCATGGCGAACAGCGCATCGGTGCCGTCGAACTCCATGCTGGCGCGCGGACTGATCCCCTGCCGCGCCAGGTGTTCCTCCACCTGGGTGCCGATGTGCGAGCGGATCGAATATCGGATGAACGGGTGCGTCGCGGCCAGATCCTTCAGGTTGGGTGTCTCGATATTGTCGGCCAGACGCTTCGGCAGCAGTAGCACGTAGGGCTCGCTCAGGATCGTGTGCTGGCGCATTCCGTCGATACGGCCGGCGGGATCGGTGAGCACCATGAAATCCAACCGGCGGTCCTGCATGTCCGCCCATAACGTCGGCGAGATGCCGGACAGCACCGTGATCCGCTCTGAATGGCCGCGCAACCGGCGGATCAACTCCGGCCCCACCGTGGCGGCGAAGGAATCCACCAAACCCAAACGAAGGGCTTCGGCAGCCGTATCGCGCTCCCCGGCCAGGCGCCGGCGCAACTCCGCCTCCGCACGAAGCAGCTCGGGGACGCCCTTGGCCAGAACCTCGCCGGCCGGCGTCAGGCGCAGAGGCCGGGCTCCACGTTCGAACAACACCGCGCCGCAATTCGCCTCCAGCCGCGCCATCGCCTGCGATACCGCCGATTGCGAGGTTCCGGCACGCTTCGCCGCCTCGGTCATGGAGCGCGCCTCCGCGACCGTCAGGAACAGCCTCAGGCCCCGCAAGTCGAAATGGCCTTCCTGCGGCCCGCTGGCACTCGGTTTAATCATAATTACTTATTTTTAGCATAAGTTTTCCAGATGGAAAGACAGGCGTTCGGCGAGCGCCTATTTTGGCCACATGAAAGCGATGCCCGAGACCGCCACCGCTGCCGAACGCCTCGGCGCCTGGACCGCCGCGCTCGACCTGGAATGCGTGCCGCACAGCGTGCGCCGCATCGCCGTGCGTTGCCTGATAGACCTCTTCGCCGTCTGCATCGGCGGCGCGGAGCACCGGATTTCCGGGCAGGCGCGGGCTCTAGCCCTCGGCGAACATGCGACCGGCCCGGCACGGCTGTTCGGCGAAGGCGCCCGCATCAGCGCCACCGGCGCCGCCTTTGCCAATGCCGTCGCCGCCCACGCCTATGATTTCGACGATACCTGCTACGCCGGCATCACCCACGGCACGGCGGTGATCGGCCCGGCCGTCCTGGCGGCGGCCGAAGCCGCGAAAGCCGACGGCCGAACCCTGCTGGAAGGCTTCATCGCCGGCTCCGAGGTCGCCTACGGGCTCGGCAAGGCGACGGGGAACAGCGTCTATTTCAACGGCTGGTGGGGCACCACCGTCTATGGCGCCGTCGGTGCCGCCGCCGGCGCCGCCAAGGTGCTCGGCCTCGACGCCCGCCAGACCACCGATGCCATCGCGCTGGCGACGCTTGGGACCGGCGGCATGCTTTCCGGTCTCGGCACCGACGCCAAACCGCTCACCTGCGGCTTTGCCGCGCAGCACGGCATTCGCGCCGCCCTCTTGGCGCGGGCCGGTGCCGTCGGTCCCGCCAGGGTCATCGACGGCACGCGCGGCTTCGCCGAGGTCTTCAACGACGGCCGCTTCGACCCGGCACCGCTCGGGCGTCTCGGGCGCGAATGGTCGCTCCTGGAGCCCGGCATTTTCGTCAAGCCCTACCCGAGCTGCTCGGCCAGTCACGCGGCCCTGGAAGCCTTGCATGAGATGATCCAGAGCCATGCCCTCACGCCTGGCGATATCGCCCGGGTCCGCTGCCATGTGCCCCGATTGGTGGCCATCAGCCTGGTCTACGACCGGCCCGCGAGCCCTGCCGAAGCGCAGTTTTCCATGCCTTTCCTCGCCGCCTGCATGATCGAACGCGGGCGCGTCGGCGTCGGTGAGATCGGCGCCGGAATCCTCGCCGATCCGGCCATCGGCGCAACCATGTCCAAGGTCGAGATGATCGAGGACGCGGACCTGAGCGAACGCTCGCTCGCCGGTGATATCGGTCCGGAATGCGCACGGGTGGAAATCACCACCACGGCCGGCGCTACCCTTGATCGCTTCAACGGCGTCGCCACCGGGGCGCCCGGGAAACCCATGTCCGACGCGGCGCTCGACGGCAAATTCCTCACGCTGGCGGCCCACGGCGGCCTCGCCGAAAGCGATGCGCGTGCGCTGTTGAGCCGGCTTCGCTCCATCGATACCCTTGAAACCCTGCACAACCTGGTTCCCTGACGGATGCCCACATGACCCGATACTCGATCTTCTCGCTCGCGCGCAACGCGCTCTCCGGCCACAAGAACTGGCCCCAGGCCTGGCGCAGCCCGGACCCGAAACCGGCCTACGACGTCATCATCATCGGCGGCGGCGGACATGGCCTGGCGACCGCCTATTACCTGGCCAAGAATTTCGGCATCACCAACGTGGCGGTGCTGGAGAAAGGCTGGCTCGGCGGCGGCAACACCGGGCGCAACACCACCATCGTGCGCTCCAACTACGGCCAGAAGGGCAACACGCTGTTCTATGAGAAATCCATGCAACTCTGGGAAGGGCTGAGCCAGGACCTCAACTACAACGTCATGCACTCGCAGCGTGGCGTCCTCAACCTGGCCCACACCGATGCCCAGGTGGACGCCTTCCAGCGGCGCGGCAACATGATGCGCGTCAACGGCATCGACGCAGAGTTCCTGAGCCGCGACCAGGTCCGCAACTTCGTGCCGCTGCTGAACTGCTCCAACGCGGCGCGCTACCCGATCAAGGGCGGGCTGTTGCAGCCGCGCGGCGGCACCGCGCGCCACGACGCCGTGGCCTGGGGTTTCGCGCGCGGCGCCGATGCGCGAGGCGTCGATATCATCCAGAACTGCGAGGTCACCGGCATCGACACCGAGGGCGGCCGCGTCGTCGGCGTGCAGACCACACGCGGGGCCATCAAGGCGACCAAGGTCGCCACTGCGGTCGCCGGCCATACCGGGCACCTCTGCGCCATGGCCGGGATGCGCATGCCGCTGGAAACACACGTCTTGCAGGCCATGGTGTCGGAGCCGGTGAAACCGTGCCTCGATACCGTGGTCACGTCCGGCGCCGTGCACTTCTACATCTCGCAATCGGACAAGGGCGAGATGGTGTTCGGCGGCGACCTCGACTTCTATCCGACCTACGCCCAGCGCGGCAATTTCCCCCGCATCGAGGCCGTCGTGCAGGCGGCGATCTCTCTGTTCCCGTCGTTCGGGCGGCTTCGATTGATGCGCACCTGGGGCGGCGTCATGGACATGTCCATGGACGGCAGCCCGATCATCACCAAGACCGACATCCAGGGCTTCTTCATCAACGGCGGCTGGTGCTACGGCGGCTTCAAGGCGACCCCGGGCTCGGGCTGGGTCTATGCCCACACCATCGCCAACGACGAGCCGCACGAACTGAACGCCATGTTCAGCCTGAAACGCTTCGAGACCGGCCACCTGATCGACGAAGGCGGCGCCGGCGCCAACCCCAAGGCGCACTGAGGAGAGGACCGAGACATGCTGTTGATTACCTGCCCCTGGTGCGGCCCCCGCGCCCAATCGGAGTTCTCCTACGAAACCGACGCCACGCTGAAGCGCCCGGCCATGGATGACGCCGACCCGGCGACCCACTTCGACTACGTCTACCAGCGCGATCCCAGGCGCGGTCAACAGGACGAGCTTTGGCGCCACGGCGCCGGCTGCGGCAAGTTCGTCAAGGTCCGGCGCGACACGCTGACCCACGAGATCACCGCCACCGGCGCGCCGCACGACGACTTCGACGGAGACCAGCAATGACCCAGCCGTTCCGCAACGCCACGGGCGGGCGTGTCGACCGCTCCAAACCCATTGGCTTCACCTACGACGGCAAGACCTACCAGGGCTACGAAGGCGACACCCTGGCGTCGGCGCTGCTGGCGAACGGCGTTCGCCTGGTCGGGCGCAGCTTCAAGTACCACCGGCCGCGCGGCGTCTTCTCCGCCGGCATCGAGGAGCCCAACGCGCTGGTGCAGTTGAACAGCGGCGCGCGCACCGAGCCCAACATGCAGGCAACACGCATCGAACTCTTCGACGGGCTCACCGCCGCCAGCCAGAACTGCTGGCCGAGCGTCGGTTTCGACGTCAGCGCCATCAACAATGTCTTCCAAAAGCTCATTCCGTCGGGTTTCTACTACAAGACCTTCATGTGGCCGGCGAAGCTGTGGATGACCTACGAGCACGTCATCCGCAACGCCGCCGGCATGGGCCGCTCACCGATGGAGCCCGATCCCGACATCTACGCGCACCGCTATCAGCACTGCGACGTCTTGGTCGCCGGCGGCGGACCGGCGGGCCTGGCCGCCGCCCTGGCCGCGGCGCGTTCGGGCGCGCGGGTGATCGTCGCCGACGACGGCCCCGAATTCGGCGGCATGGCGCTCGGCCGCACCGATGAAATCGACGGTCAGGCGGCCACCCGCTGGGTCGCAGGCGCGGTGGCGGAACTCGCGGCACTTCCCAACGTCACCCTGCTGACCCGCACCATGGTGTCGAGTTACTACGACCACAACATGCTGGTCCTGTCCGAACGGGTGACCGACCATCTGCCGGCGCCGGCGGCGCACCAGCCGCGCCAGCGGCTCTGGCAAGTGCGGGCCAAGGAGGTCGTGCTCGCCACCGGCAGCCTGGAACGTCCGCTGGTGTTCGCCGACAACGACCGGCCCGGCGTCATGCTGGCATCGGCCGTGCAGGCCTATGCCAACCGCTACGGCGTGCGCGCCGGCGAACGGGCGGTGGTCTTCACCAACAACGGCTCCGCCTACCTGGCGGCCCGCGACATGGCCCGCGCCGGCATCGAGGTGCAGGCCATCGTCGATGCGCGCGACACCGTCCCCGACGCCGAGGCCGCCTTGGCGCGCGACGCCGGCATCGGTATCCTCGCCGGCCACGCGGTGGTCGCGGCGCACGGGTCGAAGGCCGTGCACGGCGTCAGCGTCGCGCCGCTGAACGCCGATGGCGAGATCGCCGGCGACGTCCATGAAATCGTCTGCGACCTGGTCGCGGTTTCCGGCGGCTGGACACCCAGCGTGCACCTGTTCTCGCAGTCGCGTGGCAAGCTCCGCTACGACGAGGACCTGACCGCCTTCGTGCCGAACCAATCGTTCCAGCGCGAACGCTCCGCCGGCGCGGCCAAGGGCAACTTCGCGCTGGCCGACTGCCTGGCCGAGGGCTTCCAGGCCGGCGCCGAAGCCGCCACGGCGGCGGACTTCGATGCCGCCGCCCCCGCAACGCCGCCCTGCACGGACGAAACGCCGGTCCGCCCCAGGGCGCTGTGGGCCGCGCCTTTCGCTCACGGCCACCACGGCAAGCGTTTCGTCGATCTTCAGAACGACGTCACCGCCGAGGATGTGGCGCTGGCGCACCGGGAGAACTACATCTCCGTCGAGCACCTGAAGCGCTACACGACGCTCGGCATGGGCACCGACCAGGGCCGCACGTCCAACGTCAACGGCCTGGCGCTGATGGCGGCGCACCGGGGCATCGAGATCCCGGCCGTCGGCACCACCACCTTCCGCCAGCCGTTCTCGCCGATCACGCTCGGCGCCGTCGCTGGCCAGGACGCCCATGCGCATATCGCGCCCACCCGCAGGACGCCCATGCATCCCTGGCATGCGGGCCGCGCCGCGGGCTTCGCGCCAGCCGGCTATTGGCTCAGGGCCGAGTTCTTCCCGGCCGAAGGCGAAGCCATGTGGCCGGCGATCTGGCGCGAGGCCAAGCACGTGCGCGAGAAGGTCGGCATCGTCGACGTCTCGACGCTCGGCAAGATCGACCTGCAGGGCAAGGACGCGGCGGAGTTCCTCAACCGCGTCTATGTCAACGGCTTCGCCAAGCTGGCCGTCGGCAAGTCCCGCTACGGCGTCATGCTGCGTGAAGACGGGCTGGTCTTCGACGACGGCACGGTGACCCGCATGGCCGAGAACCGCTACCTGATCACCACCACGACGGGCAACGCGGGACCGGTGATGAACCACCTGGAATACCTCTCGCAAGTTCAATGGCCGGAACTCGACGTGAAGATGATCTCGGTCACCGACGACTGGGCCGGCATCGCCGTCGCCGGGCCCTTGAGCCGCAAGCTGCTGGAGAGGGTCTGCGCCGGGGTCGATCTCTCGAACGAGGCGACGCCGTTCATGGCCTACCGCGAGGGCATGATCGCCGGGGCACCGATGCGGCTGTTCCGCATCTCGTTCTCGGGCGAACTCGCCTACGAGATCAACGTGCCGGCCGATTTCGGCGTGGAGGTCTGGCAGGCGCTGCTGGACGCCGGCAAGGACCTGGATGTCATCCCCTACGGCACCGAGGCCATGAACATCCTGCGCATCGAGAAGGGCCACGTGGTCGGCGGCGAGTTGAACGGCCGCACCACCGCCGATGACCTGGGCTTCGGGCGGATGATGTCGGGCGCCAAGCCGTTCGTCGGCCAGGTCATGGCCGGCCGCGAGGCGCTGGTGGCGGCGGGCCGGCGCCAACTGGTCGGGCTGGTGCCGGTGGACAAGCGAACCGCCGTGCCGAGAGGCGCGCAGATCGTCGCCGATCCCTCCGCCGCGACACCGATGCCCTCCGAGGGCGAGGTGACGTCGCGCTGCACCAGCCCCAACCTAGGCCACCCCATCGCGCTCGGGCTGGTGGAGAACGGGCGCCAGCGCCTGGGAGAAACACTCTACGCCCATTCGCCGCTGACCCGCGAAACCGTCGAGGTCACCTTGGCCCATCCCATCTTCATCGACCCGGAAGGAGAGCGGCTCCATGGTTGAGGCCCAAGCCCGCTCGGCGATCGCCGAGCAACTCACCCCAGGCCGCTTCGGCGCCGAAGCGGACGCGGGGGTCACCGTCTCGGAGGTCCGGGACCGGACCCTGATCCACATCGCCGGCGACCCGGCCATCTCGGGCGCCGTCCAGGCGGCCAGCGGGCTGGTGTTGCCGCTCGATGCCGGCAGTGTCGCCATCGGGGGCGAAAGCCGGCTCTGCTGGCTCGGCCCCGACCAATGGCTGTTGAAGACCGCGCCCGCGCCCTTCGGCGAATGGGAACGCAAACTCGCCGCCGCCGCGCCGGACGGCGCCTTCAACGACGTCACCCACGGCCGCACCACGCTCCGGCTCCAGGGCCCGAAGGCCCGCGACCTGCTGGCCAAGGGCTGCCCGCTCGATCTCGACGCGGTTGTGTTCACCCCGGGCCGTTGCGCCCAGAGCCTGCTCGGGCATTTGAGCGTGCTGCTCGATTGCCTCGGCCCTGATGAAATCCACGTCTCGGTCACGCGGTCATACGGCGCCGACCTGCTGCACTGGGTGCGCGAAGCGGCGGCGGAGTACGGATACCGCATCGAGGCTTGATCGCAGTCAAGGCGGGATCGGTCCCGGCGGCTACCATCGATCATCGACGGAAACCGGAACCAGGAGGCCGCCCCATGCGCATTACCGACGCCTTTCTCGGCGAACACGGCTTGTTTTACGGGCTCTTCGGCGAGATCAGCACCGCCATGCTGGGCCCCAAGTGCGAGATCGAGACCCTGGCCCGCGCGCTGTCGGCGCTGGTGGTGACGCACGCCCAGCTGGAGGAGGAAATCCTGTTTCCGGCGCTGCGCGAACACATCGGCCCCATGGGCCCGATCGAGGTGATGGAAATGGAGCACCGCCAGATCGAGGAACTGCTGGAGACCATCCCCCACACCAAGGACACGCTCGAAACCCAGCAACTGGTGCAGGAACTGATCGACATCTGCGTCGGCCATTTCGCCAAGGAGGAAGGTGTCTTGTTTCCGCTTGCCAACCAGGTCCTCGGCCAAGACGAACTGGAGCGCCTGGGAAGGCTTTGGGCGGAACGCCGCGGCGTCAACCTGGAAGCGATGGGCTGCGCCGCCTGAGAGCGACCCGAGCCGAACGGTCAGGCGGTCAGCCCGCCGTCGATGACGAATTCCGAGCCGGTGACGAAGGCCGCCTCGTCGGAGGCCAGATAGGCGACCATGCCGGCCACTTCGTCCGCTTCACCCAGCCGCCCCAACGGGATTTGCGAGGCCATGCCCGCCATGGCCTTGTCGGGGTCGCGCGCACTTCCGGCGATATCGTCGACCATCGGCGTGGCGACAAAGCTCGGATGCACGGAATTGCAGCGGATACCGTAGCCCTTGCGCGCGCAATGCAGCGCCACCGACTTGGTCAGCAGCCGCACCCCGCCTTTCGACGCATTATAGGCGGCAAGGTTGGCGCCGCCGACCAGCCCCGACACCGACGACATGTTGACGATGGACCCACCACCGGAACCTTTCATGGCCTGCACGCCGAAGCGGCAGCCCAGAAAGGTGCCGTCCAGGTTGACCGCCATCACCCGGCGCCAATCGGCGAGGCTGGTATCCTCGATGGACTTGAGATCGATGATGCCGGCGGAATTGACCACGATGTCGAGCCCTTCGAAAGCGTCGGCCACCGCCGCCATCGCCGCCTGCCACGATTCCTCCGACGCGACGTCGAGATCGACGTAGAGCGCCCGGTCGCCGATGGCTTCCGCCGCCGCAACGCCGGCATCGCGATTGACATCCGCCACCGCCACCCGCGCCCCTTCCGCCGCCAGGCGTGCCGCCACCGCGCGCCCGATCCCGGACGCGGCGCCGGTGACCAGCGCGGCCTTATCGCTCAGTCGTTGCATTGTCGCCTCCCAACAGCTTTGGCAATTGTCGCCGCCTGGGGACGGAATTCAACGCCTTTCCGCCCGGAAAATTCATTTCGCTTCCGTTTTTCGCGGGTTGGAACCCATTGATTTATTTCGGTTCCTAAAAAAATCTCAGGAACGAACCCAATTTTCCCCCGCCCGTTTTTGTACCGTCGCCCTCGCGAAGGCGGGGGCCCACGGAAAAGGCAAATGAAGCGGTGTCATGGGTCCCCGCCTTCGCGGGGACGACGCCTGGAGGGATTGCCCGATGCCGGCACCAACGCTCTCGCCCCTCGGCAAGCATCGGCCCGGCCAAAACCTATTCGATTGTGAAATAGCGCGCCTGCGCCGGTGTCCGGCACTGCGAATCGGCACCATACACGAAAATCTATGAAAGTCAATAAATTCCTATTACATTAACCGCACCGCGGCATCGCTACTCGACGCCGATCGATCTGCTATTATCCGGCCGATGGGTCCATCCCGCTGCTGATCGGGGAGTCGACATGCGTGCTTGCACCGCGATCATTGCGGCACTGTTGTGGGTATCCGCCGCCACGGCCGACACGATCGAGGACATGGAGTTTCGGTTCTGCGACGAACCCGGTGTCCGGGGGCTCTGTTCCGTGCTGCCCAACGATATCTCCGATTTCGATTCCAGCTTCATCTACCGCTTTCTCAGCGAAGGCGCGCAGTTCCCCTTCGACCAGTTTTCCTGGCAGACCTTCGTCGCCCTGAACTGGCCGGCGGAGGCGAACGGCCGGCCGCTGGCGGCACGCATCGGCTCGGCGCCGGAGGCGCCCCGGCGCTGGCAAGGCCTGAAACCGGCGCGGATTGTCCTGCCACTCGCCGGCGCGACGGATTCCTGCGGTCCCGACGACCCGGAACGGCCGACCTTCTCGAAGTTCCTGCAGGCGGACGGCCTGCCGCTGATCGACCGCGACCTCAACTACGTCGTCTACGACATCCGCCTGGACGGTGCCACCGCCGGCTACATCGAGGCCAATGGACTTGCCACCCGGGCCGGGCAGAAGGCATTCGCCCAGGCCGGGCAACCGGTCGATTTTCCGCGCGGCCATTACGACGACCGGGACCGGCGGTCGGGCGGCAGCCTCGGCGCGATGGTCATCAAAACGGCATGGCGGGTGCTGGCCGCTCCGGCCGCGGCCGGCGATGCGCGCTATTTCACCTTGGCCGGCCGAATCGCCATCTCCGGTGCCGACAGCGCCGACGGACGCGCGCGCTGCATCGAGGCGCGGCTCGCGCTGGTCGGCATGCATATCGCACGGCGCACGCGGAGCGGCAACGGCGACCGGTGGATCTGGTCGACGTTCGAGCACGTCGATAACGCGCCGCTCGCCGAAAACCACAGGGGTCCCAACGACCTGTTCGCGCAGGAATACTTCCCGGGCGGCTGCCGGGCGCCGCAAACCGTCGAACGCGACTATGCATTCTACCGCCACGGCTGTCGCGACTGCACACCCAACCGGATCGCGCCGGCGCGTTGGACCTGGGCCACGGCGCCGCCCTACGCCAAGGCGTTCGCACAGACAGGCGGCTTCGGCACGCAGGTCACGCGTTGCTGGCGCATCTGGCAGGGCACGTCGAAACTCAACCTTGCCTGGCGCCGCCGTCTCAAAGGCACGGTCTGGGCCAATTACCGGCTGCTGTCGACACAGTGGCGCGGCAACTACGGCGGCGAGTTTTTCGGCCACGGCGAGGTGCCGCGTTATCTCTCCAACCCGGTGATCGAGACCTTCGTGCAGGACCAGAAGGAAGGCACCTGTCTGGGCTGCCACGCCAGCGCCGAGACCACCGCCGGCCAGGACGCCGACTTCAGCTTTCTGCTACAGCGCGCACGCTGAACCCAGCGGTCCAACGTTGGGGGCAAGTCCAACCCCATCCCGGACTCCACCCATGATTGGGGGGGGGAAGATGGGGCTCTGGTCAGACGTCGTACATGCGCTCGCGGATGTCTTCGAGTCTTGATTTTGTTGAAGGCATCGTAGATCAAATTCAAGCGAAGGTGAGCAAACTATATCCGAACGCCAAGCATCCGACGTTTGGCCGCACGCGCAAACAAACCTGTCGCTATCCTCCCCAGATATCTCCCAGCACCCGTACCCAATTTCCGCCAAGGATCTTGCGCATCTCCTCTTCCGAAAAGCCGCGTGCCGCCAGTGCGGGGCCCAGGTTGAACAGGGTCTGAGGCGTCTCGATCCCTTCAGGATAGATGTATGGCGGCGGCGGGTATTCACCCGGCCGCCAAAGACCCGCCGCCACCAGACTATTGTAGCGCGCGGTCGCCGTTTCCAGGTCCTCCACTGGATGCTGGCCGAGGTAATAGTCGATGCCGAGCCCCACATGGTCGATCCCCACCAGGTCGACCTTGTAGGCGATGTCGTCGAGGAAGCGGTCCATGCTTGGCTGCCCCTTCCACTCCAGCAACGGTGGAAAACCGACTGAACCGATCACGCCGCCGGTCTCGGCGATCGCGCGGATCAGGTCGTCCGGTATGTTCCGTCTAGAATCGTGCACACCGCGCGCATTGGCGTGGGAGATAATCACCGGCGCGTCCGAGGCCTCGATGGCGTCATAGCTCGTTTGCAACCCCGTGTGCGCGCAGTCCACCGCCATGCGCAGTTGGTTGAGCCGTTTGACCAATCCGACACCGAAGTCTGATAGCCCGGCATTGGTGCGCTCGCTCGCACCATCCCCGACCAGGTTTTTGCGGTTGTAGGTGAGCTGTACCACCCGCAATCCTGCGGCGTGGTAGGCCTCCACCAGGTCCAGCTTGTCCTCGATCAGGTCCGTACCCTGGCAGTGCAACACCAAGCCTAGTTTTCCTTCCGCCTTGGCGCGCGCGAAGTCAGCTGCTTCGCGCACGATCAGCGTGTCGTGGCTCCGCTCCCGCTCGTAGCGCAGCCAGCCACCGACTAGAGAAAAGCCGGTTGAAGCGTTGCCGCTCATGCCGGTGATGGTGGGGGCGACCGCGGTCATACGCCCCTCCCGGCACCAGTCTACATATCGGGCTTCGCGCAGCAGGGGACAGGTCATGTCGATGACAATAGCCTCGTCATAAATGCGGGCTGCGTCTTCTGCAGAGATTGGCATGAGCGGACATCCTCCATATGGGACAGTTAGCGAACGAGGTTTCCCATCTGGACCCCTCCAACGAAGTTTCTTGCACGGGACGGGGGCGATCAAGCGGGAAGGGTCGGATTACACACTGACACAGGCACTGTCGCAGGGAACCGGATCCATGACTGGTATCGGCTAGAATCCGACCAATGACGATCGGTTGAAATCAACCGCGCCTGAGCCGAACACCGGCGTCAAGCCCGCCCACGACGCGGCGGCGCGGACTGGCCTGGACGGGCTCAGTCCTGGATCAACGTCTCGCCGGGCTTCACCCGCGTGAAATTCACCGCTTCGGTGTCCATGACGATCTGGTCGCCGTCGAGGGTCACCTTGGTGAAGCGGGAGTTTTCCACGTCGCGGATATCGGGGAAGTCGGCGCGGAAGTGGGCGCCGCGGGAATCTTCCCGCGCCACCGCCGCCGCAATCACCGCCTGGCTGACCAGCATCAGGTTCTTCATGTTCATCCAGTCATGCCAGGTGAGGTTATAGGCGAGGTTCGACGCATCGACGCCGGTCTCATCCAACTCCGCTTCCAGTTCCAACATGCCGGCCTTGGCGCGATTGAGGCTGTCCAGGTCGCGGATGATGCCGGCGTCCTCCCACATGACGTCGTACATGCGCTCGCGGATGTCCTCGAGCGTGCCCGGTTTCTTGGCGAACGGCGCGCGGCAGGCATCCATGGCCGCATCGATGGCGGTCAGGTCCGGGTCGGTGTGCGCGCCGGCCGTCGGCGCCCATTTGGCGATGGCGTCGCCGGCCAGCCCGCCGAACACGGTCGAGTTGGCGACGCCGTTGCCGCCCAAGCGGTTGGCGCCGTGCACGCCGCCGGTGTCCTCGCCGGCCGCGTACAAGCCCCGGATTTCGGTCGAGCAATCCTGGTTGAACACCACGCCGCCCATCATGTAATGCGCGGTCGGCACCACTTCGACGTCGCCGGCGACGAGATCGAAGCCGCAGTCGTGGCAGCGCTCGACCATGCCCTTGAACAGCTTGCGCACTTCGTTGTTGGGGAGGTGCTTCATGGTGATGTAGAGCCCGCCGTTGGGGCCGATGTTGCCGGCGCGCATTTCGGTGAACATGGCGCGGCTGACGATGTCGCGCGTGGCGCGCTCGTTGCGTTCGTCGTACTTATGCATGAAGCGCTCCTTGTCGCCGGCGAGCAGATAGCCGCCGAAGCCGCGAAGCCCCTCCTCGATGATGGTGCCGGTGATGCGTGTGTCCTTGCCGGCCACCAGGCCGGTCGGGTGGAACTGCACCATCTCCATGTCGCGGAGCGGCAGCCCGGCACGCAGGAACATGGCCAACCCGTCGCAGCTCTTGTCACCGCTGGGGGTATGGTACTTGTACATGGTCGGCCCGCCGCCGGTGGCGACCAGCACGGCCTTGGCCTTGACGAACAGGAACTGCCCGCTGCGCATGTCGATCATCAAGACGCCGGAAATCGAGGCGCCGTCCTTGGAGCGGATCAGCGCCACGGCGCGGTGATCTTCCAGCCGGTTGATGCCCTTGGCCCAGACCTGTTCGGCCAGGCGGTTGATGATCTCGATGCCGGTCAGGTCGCCCTTGTGCACGGTGCGGTCGAAGGTCTGTCCGGCGAAGGCCTTCTGGTGCACGGAGCCGTCCGGGTTGCGGTCGAAGTAGCAGCCGAGCTCATTCTCCAATTCGCGGATGCGCACCTGCGCCTCGGTCACCAGCGTCCAGGCCAGGTCCTGGTTGTTGAGCCATTTGCCGCCTTCGATGGTATCCATGAAGTGGCGTTCGGCGGAATCGCCCGGTGCCAGGGCGACGTTGTAGCCGCCCTGCACCATGCGGGTGCAGCCGCACTTGCCGAGCAGGCCCTTGACGGCGACGGTGACGTCGAGGTCGGGCGCGCCCTGCAGGGTATGCAGTGCGCCGAACAGCCCGGCGCCGCCGGAACCCAGGATCAGAACGTCGGTGGTATGGGTGGGAAGGTCCTTGATGCTCATGTCATGTCACATTCAGTAAATAGATGAGGCCGGCCGCCAGGCTGATGCCGGCGGTGATGGCGACGACGGATTTCTGCCAGTCGCGCCAGGGCAGGAATTCGATGGCGAGCAGCCGAAGCCCACCCGTCAGGTGCGCCGCCAGGAGCACGATCAGCGCGGTCTCGGCGAGCTTCACCAGCGGCGCTTCGGCCCAGGCGGTGAAGCCGTCGAAACTGGCGGGCTTGCGCACCGCCAAAAGCAGCACCTGGAAATGCACCGGCAAGAACAGCGCCAGCGCGATGCCGGACACCCGGTGCACGATGAAGGCCCAATAGTTGGCGTGGTTGCGATGCTGTCCGCTCATGCCCCACCCCCGATCAGGTAGAAGTCGCGCACCACGCGGTAGCCCATGACTGCCAGGAAGGCGGCGGCGATGAAGCAGAGCAAATCGACGCGCCTTGGCGAAAGCGACGTCATTTCATTGAGGATCGAGCGCAGCCCGATCGGCGCGTGCACGGCGATGGCGATGACGAAGACCGCATAGAAGGCAATCCATAGCGGGTTGCCGCCGATGCGCCCGACGATCTCGGCGGCGCTCAAGCCCCCCTGCACGGCGACGATGATGGTGCCCAGATGCACGACGACGGCGAGGCCCAGGATCATGGCGCTGACGCGCTGCGCCAGCCAGAGCCGGGCCTCGGTCTGGACGTTACGGTCTCCGCTCATTTCAGTTCCCCCTTCAGCGCCGCCATGGCCGCCGCGCGCTTGAGCCCGGCAATCGACGCCGTCGGGTTCAGGTGCTTCGGGCAGCCTTCGACGCAGCCCTGTTGGGAGTGGCAGGCATGGCAGCCGGCATCGCCGGCGATGGCCTGCAATCTGGCCTTCTGGCCGCCATCGCGGGTGTCGTTGACCAGCGTCCAGGCGCGGTTGAGCGCGGCGGGACCGAGGTAGTCGGGCTTCCACGACACCACGTCGCAGGCCGAATAGCAGACACCGCAGCCGATGCATTCGATGCCGGCACTGGCCTGCTTGCGCTTGCGCTCGGTGGGGCTGACCTTCTCGAAGTCGTCCTTGCGGGTTTTCGTCGGGTGGAACTTGCCCTCGGCGCGGGCCCATTTGTCGAAGAACTCGGTCATCTCCACCGACAGGTCCTTGACCACGTTCATGGAGCGCAGCGGCGCGACGGTGAGCTTGCCGTCCGGCGCCACCTTGGAGACGTGCGTGCGGCAGGTCCAGCGCGGCTTGCCATTGACGGTCATGGCACAGGACCCGCACATGCCGACCCGGCAGGCGTAGCGGTACGAAAGCGAATTGTCTAAGCGCCGCTGGATATAGGTGATCACGTCGAGCACGGTCTGGCTCTCCATGCGCGGCACCTGGTAGTCCATATAGGCCCCTTTTTCGCCGTCGCCGCGCCACACGGACACGGTCAGGGTGTCTTCGCTCATTTCTGGGTCTCCTCGCAAAAACGGATATCGACGCCGAAGGCGTGGACGGGATCGGAAACATGGCCGCCCGAGACGGCGATGTCGAAGCCGGCAAAACGTTCGTCCGTGCCGGGCTTTAAGTCAAACAGCGCCGGATCGGCGCCGATGTTGTTCAGGAACGCCTGCGTGGCGTTCGGGTCCGGGGTCTCGATGGTGACCCTGGAAATCCGCACGGCACCATTGGCATGGGTTTGGTATTGGGGCTTGTAGAAATGTTCCGGCGCGTGGCGATGGGCGCAGGTGAAGAACACCGCGTCCGGCGCTTCGCCGCGCGGCACGAAGGTCAGGTCGAAGCCCATCTCGACCTCCGAGCCGTCGGGCTGGATCGCGGCGCGCGAGAAGGCGAAGGGTTCCGGCAGCGTCAGCCCGGCGGCCTCGAAGTCGGCGCGGTCGCGCCGCCAGTCGGCGCTTTGCATGGCGATCATCGACATGCCTTCGCGCTCGGCAAGAAAGTCGCGGTTGTAGGCGCCGAAGCTGAACTGGCCGGGGCCGGCATCCGCGATCCAACCGGGCTCGGTGACGGAAAGGATTTCCAGGAAGCCGCCCTGGAGCTGCACCAGCCGGTTGCCGGTGCCGAACGGATGCTGGGCACGGGGCGTCAGGGTGAAGCCGAGACCTTCATAGAAGGCCGAAGCTTCGTCCAGGTCCCGGACCGCCAATACCAGATGATCGATGCCGCGCGTCATGCTTTATCCGTCACTTGAACACGTAGATGGGGCTCGACCAGATGAAGTGGCCGTCCTCCTGGGTGATGCGCACATAAAACGCATTGTCACGGGCCTCCGAAAGCTTCATGCGGCGCTCCAGCTTGACCACCTTGTGCGGGTTTTCGTCGGGCAGGCGGAAGACGCGGATGCGCCGGTCGATGCCGCCGTTGGCGAAGATCATTTCGTCGTAGCCGATACTTTCGACGGCGATCTCCTCCTTCACCAGCGCGGTGTCGATCTTCAGCGTGCCGGCGTGTGGGTCTTCCAGCCAGGCGTCGAGACCGCCGAAACCGCCGGTGGTCAGCGCCGTCCATTCCAGCCGGTCCGGCGCCACGTGGTCGAAGCGCTTGTCCAGGTTATAGCGGTTGATCGGGTGCAGGCGCTGGAAGGCGTTGTCGGTCAGCTCGGCGAAGCCGTCCCACACCGTCTCGCGCCCGCGCCCCCGGTATTCGGAGCCCTCCCACAGCACACGGATACGCCGGCCGAGATCGGCTTCCGGATAGGGGCGGTGGATTTCCACGGTGTCGAGGCCATTGCGGATATCGATGCGCTCGATCGGGGCGGAGGCATGGATGTCGATGGTGAAGGTGACCTCGTCGTCGCCGGATTTCAGGATGTCGCCCATCATCGCCTGCGTGACCATTTCCGACGTCGCGTCGCCCAGGTTCGGGTCGTCGGAGAACAGCTCGGCCGGATTGTCGAATTCGACGCGGGTATCGAGGACCATGCGGCAGCCGGTGGTGCCGTAGTGGTGGCGTTTCTTCATCGCCTGCATGATGCCGGCGCGGGAGAACTCGGGCGACAAGTTGCAGGTCAGACCGCCGTAGGCGCCGAACTTCGTCGCGCCCGGATGGCTGGCGCCCGGCCGGCCCTTGTGGCCGTCGGAGTTGGACATGATGCCGACGCGGTAGTCCTGTTCGAAGGCATCCTGGATCAGCCATTCGAAGGTGCCCCAGGCGGAGTGCACCTCGACCGAGCGCTCGATGCGCTGGTCGTGCGACATCTTGATGTCGGCATAGCGCCCGCCGATATGCGCGAAGACCATCACGTCCTCGCCCTTCAGCGCCTCGAACAGGTCGTCGGCGGAGTTGGCGTCACTATCCACGTCGGACAAATCATCGACCAGCGCGTGGGAGGAGCGGTGGATCTGCTTGCCCTCCTGCATGTGCAGCACGTTGCGGTCGCCGCCGAGGCCGGTGTTGCCGGACCACTCCCAGCCGGGAAAGACGATGAACTCGCCGTCCTTGGTGAACTCCTTGGAAAGCTCGTTCAGGTGCTCCCAGAACGGCGTGGTGATCTGGAAATCGTTGCCCTGGTGCACGCAGACGTCGAGGAACGCCTTGTCGCGGCCGAATTCGTAGAAATCGCGCGCCGAGTTGGTGCCGATGGTTTCCTCCGACTGGCCGTGCAGGTCGCCCCAGAGCGGCATCAGGCCGGGTTCGGCCGTGACCCGCATGGGGTTGGACGTGCAGACCGCGTTGCCTTCCGCGTCCACGAGGTCGATGGTCAGATCGCCCGGTTCGGCGACGCTCAGGCCCTCAACGATGGCGGCGAATTCGCCCTTGGTGAAGGTGACGCTTTCGGGCAGGCCCTCGACCGGGCTGGACGGCACCAGCTTGAAGGTATGGTCGCACTGATCGGACGGATTGCCCCACTTGTCCTCGCCCTTGATGCGCAGCTTGAACGGCTGGCCGACGGCGAGGCCCGTCGGCATGATGGCTTTGTACCCGGCCGGCGGGCCCGGGACGATGGCGATCTCCGGCTGCTCGGGCAGTTCCACGTAGTTGTAGGTGGCGATGGCGTCGACCAGCACGCGGAACTCGAAGGTGTGCTCGCAGAACGTTTGCAGGCGGATGCCGGGCGAACCCTGGCGGCGGTCGCCGAAGCGCACGATGATCTGGTCGCCTTCGCGCAGGAAGCCCCGCACCACCTTGATGTAGAGCGTCTTGTCCCAGGGCCGGATATTGCGCTTCATGTCGTATTCCACATGCAGCACGGCGCCGTTGGACGCCTCCACCGTGGTGTAGTTGGGCGCCGTCGGGTTGTCGAACTGCGGCCGGCCCATGTCGGAGGCAAAGCGGTGCACGATCTTCAAAGACCCCGTGTCGTCGATGCCGAAATAGCCCGCCGTGTAGGTGAGCGTGAACTCCTGGAACGACCCCGCCTCGAAGGCGCCGGTGGGGCTGACCTCGGCATGGCCCATGCGGTGGGGAAGGTATGTGGAATGCGGCATCGGTTACGTCCTCTTCTTCAAGTTCCGGTTCGCGGCCTGAGTTCCAGGCGGCGGGTATTGGGCGGTGTGTAGACCATCTGGTAGCTCAAGGGTTCATCGAGGAACCCGTAGCCGAGAATGTGCACCACCATGCCGGTGGTGCCGGGCGCGCGGCCGAGCAGCCGGCAGATGTCGTCGGGCATGGTTTCGGCGCCGACCTGCTCGACCACACGCGACGTCGGCGCGCCGAAGCGCTCGCGCAGGACGGTGCGGATGTTGACGTTGTCGAGGCTGGCGGGATCGGTCGCCAACAGCTTGTCAAAGCGCCCGCCCGCGAGAAAGATGCGGCTGGCGACACTGAACTCGTGATTGACATCGATCTCGCGGTCGATGCGGAGATGCGCGTCAGCGCCCGACAGGAAATCGCTCCAAGGTCCCGCGCTTTCCACGCGGCTCACCTGGCTGACGCGGGTATAAATCGGCAGCAAGGAGCGGCCGTCGTCGGCGAGAAACCGGAAATGCCAGAGATCGTGCAGTTGGTTCGGCAGGTCGGCGACGAAGGTCCCGGCGCCGTGGCGGCGCACCACGACGCCGCGCTCCGCCAGGTGGCCGAGCGCTTTCTGGATGGTGCCGAGGCTGGCCGGCAATCGGCTGGCGAGCTCCGATTCGCCCGGCAGCCGGTCGCCGGCCTTGAGATCGCCCGCATCGATGGCGTTGGCGATTTCCTCGGACAAAAGCAGATACTTGGGCACGCGCGCGTGGCCATCTCGGGCCGCGTCGCCGGCATCCCGGTTCAGCGCGTTCAGTAAACGCCCCAGTTGCAAGGTACTCCCTCCCCTTCGATGGGACGCACCTTAACGCAGGAGGGAAACGAATCCAACAGCTATATAGGTCTTTTGAGGCCGGTTTTCTGCGCTCACGCCGCCATGCGCCGCGACAATTCGCTCCGACGGCCGGCCAGGAAGGCCATCAGGCGGTCCTCGAAATCATCCGCAGCGGCGGCCTGAACGGAAGGCCTTGCGGCCAGGCGCGCCCGCCACGCCGCGATTTTCGGCAACCCATCAAGGATCGCGAAATCGCCCAAGTTCTCAAAGGCGTCGAAGTATCGGAACACCGGCGCAAAAGCGGCATCGACGAGCGAAAACCCGGCGCCTCCGAACCAGGGACCGTCACCAAGGCCGTCGTCCAGACGCCGGAATTTTTTCGCCAGTTTTCCGGCCTCGGCGGCCAATGCCTCCGGACCTTCGGCCGAATAGAACCGCCAGATGTCGTTCAAACAGCTTGACGCATACTCGATCCAGGCGCGGTGACGGGCGCGTTCGACCGGGTCGGACGGATGCATCGGCCGCGGCTGCGTTTCTTCCAGGTATTCGAGAATGACCGATGATTCGAAAATGACGGCATCCGGCCGGTCCGCGCCCCCGACTTTCAGCAGCGGCACCTTGCCGAGCGGCGAGACGGCCCGAAACCAATCGGGCTTATCGGACAGGTCTACGTAGATGCGCTCGAATGGCACCTGCTTTTCAATAAGCCCAATGGCCGCGCGCTGGACATAGGGGCAGAGATGATGGCTGACAAGAACAAGTCGGGGCATGATGAAATCCTCCATTAAATGCCGTTGCATGTTTTTATATGCATATGCATATAATGTCAATATTGATGTAAATGCATATAACTGCGTAGAATAGGCTATGGCCGACACCTCTCCCGCCCCCACGCCGGAAGCCATCGATGCCTGGGCGCGCCTTATCCGCGCGGCCCAAGGCGCCCTCGCGGCCGTCGAACGGGATCTGAAGCGGGAAGGGTTTCCGCCGCTCGCCTGGTACGACGCGCTGCTGGAACTCCGGCGCGCGGACGAAGGAAGCCTGCGCCCCTACGAACTGCAACGCGCCATGTTGTTGGAGCAGTACAACCTGTCGCGCTTGACCGACCGGCTGGTAAAGGCGGGGTATATTGAACGGCGCCCCTATCCGGGCGACGGGCGGGGCCACGTGCTGAAGATCAGGCCCGCCGGGCAAGACCTTCTGAAAGCCATGTGGCCGGCCTACGAGCGGGCGATCTCAGCGCATTTTGCCGAGCGCCTCGGCGAACGGGACGCCGCAAAACTCGGCGCCATTCTCAAGAAACTGCTCTAACTTATATCTCGTCGGCGACGGCGAGCATCGCCAACGTGTCGCCCGGCCGGCTCAGGCCGGGGAAATGGCGGCCCACCAGCAGGCCGTCGATCTCCGCCTTGTAGACGCGCGGCTGGCCGCCGGTCCGCTCGGTGCTGTGGATCTGGACCACCGGCTGGCCGGCCTTCACCTCGGCGCCGAGCTCGACCACGAATTCGACCAGGCCGGCGCCCTCGCTGGTGATGTAGCAACCCTGTTCCGGCATGCTCAGCATCTGGCCGGACGGCGTGTCCGGCTGTCCGGGCAGGATGCCGATGTGCTTGAACAGGTTGGCGATGCCCTTCTTGGCCACCGACGCGGTCTTGACGCTGGCGGTGCCGCCGCCGCCGAGTTCGGTGGTGACGAAGGTCTTGCCCATGTCCTCGGCCGCCGTGTCGTAGAGCCCGGCGACGTCGAGCTCGCGCAGCATCAGGCTGTAGGGCGCGTTGAAGGCGAGCATGGCGTCGCGGCAGCGGCTTTCCTGTTCGGCGTCGTCCAGGTGATGGGCGGCACAGAACGGCACGAATTCCAGCGTGCGGCCGCCGGAATGGATATCCAGCACCACGTCGGCCAACGGCAGCAGTTCGGTCTGGAAGTAATGCGCGATCTTCTGCGTCGCGGTGCCGTTGGGCAGCCCCGGGAACAACCGGTTGAGATTGCCGCCGTCGAGGGGAGACGTGCGCTTGCCGGCTGCGAAGGCCGGCTGGTTCATCATCGGCACCATGATGACCCGGCCCGAGATGGCGCGCGAATCGATGCGCCGCGCCAGATCCATGAGCGCGATGGGGCCTTCGTATTCGTCGCCGTGGTTGGCGCCGGTCAACAGCGCCGTCGGCCCGTGGCCGTTCTTGGCCACGCAGATCGGGATCATCACCGCGCCCCAGGCCGACTCGTCGCCGGAATGGGGCAGCTTCAGATAGCCGTGCTGGACGCCGTCGCGATCGAAATCGACGTCCGCGGTGATCGGATTGACGGCGGCAAGATTGGTGCTCATCACCCCTTCCCTCCCCCTCAGTCCTTGACGAACAGTTGGCGCGGCACGTCGGCCAGGCATTCCGGCGCGCCGTCGGTGATGCGGATGCTTTCCGTCAGCTCCAGGCCCCAGTCGTCACGCCAGATGGCGGTCATGAAATGCAGCGTCATGTTCGGCTCCAACACCGTGGTGTCGCCGCGCCTGAGACTGTAGGTGCGCTCGCCCCAGTCCGGCGGATAGCTGAGCCCGATGGGATAGCCGGTGCGTGAATCCTTGTGCATGCCGTACCTGGCCAGAACGTCGAAGAAAGCCACCGCCACCTGTTCGCAGGTGTTGCCGGCGCGCGCCGCCTCCAGGCCCGCGTCCATGCCTTCCAGCACCGCTTTTTCCGCCTCCAGGATGGAATCCGGCGGCTTGCCGAGAAACAGCGTGCGGCAGAGCGGGCAGTGATAGCGCCGGTAGGCGCCGGCGATCTCGAAGAAGGTCGCCTCACCGGATTTCAGCGGCCTTTCGTCCCAGGTCAGGTGCGCCGCCGAGGCGTCGGCACCGGACGGCAGCATCGGCACGATGGCCGGATAGTCGCCGCCGATGCCGTCGGGGCCGACCAGGCCGGCCTGGTAGATCTCCGCCACCAGTTCGTTCTTTCTTAGCCCCGGCTCCGCCTTTTCCCGGATGCGCGCGTGCATGCCCTCGACGATCCGCGCGGCGCAGCGCATGTAGTCCAGTTCCCGCTCCGACTTCACCGCGCGCTGCCAGTTGACCAGCGCCGTCGCGTCCTTGAACTTGGCGTTCGGCAATTCCGCCACCAGCGTCGCGTGTGCGGCGGCGGTGTAATAATAGTTCTCCATCTCGACGCCGATGGCCGCCCCGGCCCACCCCTTCTCGGCGAGCAGCCGCGCCAGGTCCTGCATGGGATGGCGTTCGGTCGACATGACGAAATGGTCTTCGTAGCCGACGATATCGTCGTCGGCCATGAACACCGTGCGCTTGGCGCCGGCGGCATCCATGCCGCGCCCCCACCAGACGGGATCTCCATCCGGCCCGACGATGACGGCCTGATGGGTATAGAACGACCAACCGTCGTAACCCGTCAGCCAGGCCATGTTGGAGGGATCGACCGCGACCAGCACCTCGACTCCCCGGGCCGCCATGGCGCGCCGCGTCTTGGCGACGCGCGCCGCGTATTCGTCACGGCTGAACGGCAGGTCGGGGGCGGGTTCGGTCATGGCGGTTCTCCCTATCTCGCTACGTTTTGCGCAGCACCGGAAAATGTCAATCAAAAGGCATGTGGCATGTATACTGGTTCTCCCCCAGCGAAAGGTTGCATCCCCATGGTTGTTCGCGCCTATTCACTCATTCTGTTGTTGTCGGCCTATGCCGTTCCGCTCGCGGCGAATGCCGGCGCCCCCGACGAGAGCCTCCACCACGCCATCCAAGCGCCGGCGCCGCAACTGGCGCAATTCGGCAACCGCAAGGGCGGCGGCAATGGAGAGCGAAAGAAAAAACGCCGCGGCGATATGGGTAGCGGTTTCGGCGGCGGCATGGCCGTGCCGGAACCTTGCGTCCGCTGCGAAGGATTGGACGGTTTCGTCCCGGGCGGTGAAATTTCCGAGGACGTTCGGCTGATGGTCGGCAAGATGAAGGGCGTCGACAAGGCCGAAGCCGTCGCCATCCAAAAGGCGCGTGGCGGCACCGAAACCGGCCTTGTCGCCGAATTCATCGACGGCGCGGCCTGTCCGGAGATCGATAGCGAACAATGGGCCATCGATTATTCGGCAAAGCGCCCGTGGCCGGCGATCCACAAAGGCGTCGACATTCCACAACCGCGCGGCACGCCGATCCGTGCCGTCGCCGCCGGCACCGTGGTCGGCAAGTTCATGAACGAAGGCAACCGCAAGGGTATCGAGGTCATGCTGCGCCATACGCCGCAGCAGACCGGCCTGCCATTCTGGACTTATTCCCAGTACACCCACCTGGAAGCCATGTCGCCGCTGGCGATCGGCGCCGAGGTCATGATCGGCGCCGAGATCGGGCGCACCTCCAATACCGGGAAAATGGGCCGCCGCGTCCGCCGCGACGCCCTGCATTTCGCCATTCTCTACAGCCAGAGCCCCGACTGGTCCAACGACGGCCTGTTTGTGACGCCGAAGGACGGCTACTGGATGGATCCCAACGCTTTCTACCGGCCGTCACCACCTTACGATTCACAAGCGCTGGCAGCCTTGCCGGCGGATCAAAAGCGCGTGCCGGTCGCTTTCATGAAACCCGATGGCGGCATCATTCCCCCGGCGGCGAAGCGGATTTGGCCATATCCCTGCGAGTGACCCACGCCGGTTGCCAGACGAACCGCCGGGTGGTTCAATTGCGTCGGGAATCAACGGAATAGGATGAGCCCACCGCCATGAATGAAGCACCGTCCACCTTCAAGCCGCCCGTGGTCGACGAACTGTCGATCCGGGTGCTGGTCGATTCCGCCTATGAGCTGTTCATGCCCAAGCTCGAACACGCCGAGGTGCGCATCGAGCAGGCCAAGCGCAGGGCCGGCGACCAGATGCGCTCGCTCGCCGGCGAATGGGGGCTATCGCTGCACCTGACCTCGAAGCTCGAGGGTTCGAGCGTCGAATACCTGCTCGACTTCGGCTACACGCCCGAGATCATCACCCGCAACTTCGAAATGCTGGGCATCGACCCCGGCCGCATCAACGGCCTGATCCTGAGCCACGGGCACCGCGACCATTTCGGCGGCCTGGACGGTTTCATGAAGAACTTCCGCACCCGCTTGCCGGACGACATCGACCTCTACGTCGGCGGCGAGACCGTGTTCCGCGAGAAGTGGCTCGGCCAGAAAGGCAAGGAGCCGATGCCCTGGGGCGCCATCGACCGTTCGTCGTTAATGGCATTGAACGTCGGCCAGGTCTGCTGTCACGCGCCCTGCGACCTGCACGGCCCCTTTACCAGCGGCTATATCGAGCGCACCACCTTCGAGACGGTCACCGGCGGCACCCTGGTGATCGAGGAAGACGACTACGACCATTTCTCCAACGCCGAACGCCAGGGCCAGTTGGTGCGCGACCAGCATCCGGACGAACACGCCACCTGCTTCATGCTCAAGGGCAAGGGATTGGTGGTGATATCGTCCTGCGGCCACGCCGGCATCGTCAACACGGTGAAGACGGCGCTTTCGGTGGCCAACACCGACAAGCTGCACGCGGTGATCGGCGGCTTCCACCTGGGCCTGGCGCCGGACGACTATATCGAGCACACCATCGACGAACTGGAAGCCATGAAGCCGGACGTGGTGATTCCCATGCATTGCACCGGGCAGAACTTCATCGAACGCATGCGGGGCCGCATGCCGGAAAAGCTGGTGCGCTCCAACGTCGGCAGCCTGTTTTCCTTCGGCGGTTGAAGGCGAATATTTTTTATAATAAAATCAATAAACTAGAACGTTTTCGCCGCGATCAAGCACAAGATTCTGCGCTTATCGTGAGTTATTTTTCGCCGAAAGACACACTCCCCTGAACCTAAACCGCGAAACCGATCGGTTTTTCTGACGGCCCGCCCCGGACGCGCTATCTCTATGTTGACGCCGCGAGAATTGCGGCCATCCGGCAAAGGAGACCGTCATGAACAAGGCAACCGAAACCACCCGCGTCAACGTCGACGACCGACTGGTTCTGGACGACCTCACCGTGCTGCGCGACGGCGCGGCCATCGACATGACGGCCGAACAGCAAGTGACCGAGCCGGACCGCGCCGATGTCGGCACCGATATCGATCCGAACCAGTTCGCCACCATCCACCGCGGCAGCGACGCCAGCTTCGAGGTCGCCGCCGCCGCCGAGGACGGCGACGCGTTCGAATTCGCCATGGCGCATGCGCCGATCCGTACCGCGCCGAGCGAAGTCGCCGCAGCCGCGGCCCCGGCACCGCTTGCCGAAGACGAACGGCAATCCACCGCCGAGACCGGCGCGCGTGACCCGGTGATGGCACCCGAGTGGATCGTCACCCCCGAAGGCGAGATCGAGGATATCGACCCGGCGCCGCAGGACATCGATCAGACCGGCGGCGAGCCGGCCCAGGCTCCCGATACCGAAGCGCCCGTTCGCCAGGCCGAAGCGGCCGGCGAGATCGCGGCCACCACGGCCGCGCCGGTTGCCGACACCGAGGAAGTGCTGCTCAATACCGTGGAACCAGTCGCGGAACCGATTGGGGCGGAACCGGAAGTTGTCGATCCCGGCATCGATCCGGAACCCGCGACCGAGCCTGAAACCGGGACGGAAACGGAAGCCGCCGGCGATGACGGCGGCGCCGGCGAGGCGCCTGCCGAGCCCGAACCCAAACCCGAACCCGGGCCCGAGCCCGAACCCGAAATCGCCACCGGCGAGGACGAGCCGCCGGTTGAAGAGCCGGACGCGCCGGAAGATACGGGTTCGTCTTCATCGCTGCAGGGCCGCCACGGCGACGACTGGATCGACGGCACCGACGGCGACGACCGCCTGGACGGCCATTTCGGCGACGACCGGTTGTTCGGCGGCGACGGCGACGACCGGCTGGAAGGTCGGCACGGCGACGACACGCTGATCGGCGGACGCGGCAACGACGAGATGCGCGGCGGCCACGGCGACGACCTGTTCATCTTCGGCCAGGACGACATCGAGGGCGGCGGTTGGCATGACGAGATCGACGGCGGCCACGGCCACGATGTCATCGATCTCTCCGGCGTGGAAATGGGTTGGGCCCTGAACTTGGACGACAAGCGGGGCGAATCCCGCCGCCTCGACTTCGACGACGACGAGGTCCATTCCGGCACCATTCATTTCGACAACGGCGCGGAAATCGAGTTCGACAACGTCGAAACCATCGTCTGGTAACGCGATCCCCGGCCATATCCGCGGCCACATCCCGTGGCGTGCAAGCCCCAGGTGCGATTGCTCGCGCCCGGGGCTCCGGGATTGCCATGTGGTGCAACAACAACCCCGACGGCCGGCCGTAACCGGCCGGCTGCATTATCCGCGCTGGAGACAGATACGGTCAACGCGGCTGTTTCTCATGAGAATTATGTCTATTTTTTACGCAAATAATTTTCGATGATTATTTTTTAATCTAACTTTAACAATTCAAGACCCCCTCCAGCAGGCCTGAAAACCGAATTGTGCAGATGCTAATAATTTGAATCGGTTGGGATTCTAGGGGTTATGCACACGCCCGGGCAAGATTGGCACGCCTCTTGCGCAAACTACCGCGGTGCAACAACAACCCCTGACTGGAGGGCCTAGTAAGTATGAAAACCCCAATTCGCAACCTTTTGAGCGCGGGGCTGATCGCAGCCTCTGTCGGCTATGCCGGCATCGCGCAAGCCGCCGACACCATCAAGGTCGGCATTCTGCATTCCCTGTCCGGCACCATGGCGATCAGTGAAACCACGCTGAAGGACGTCATGCTGATGCTCATCGAAGAGCAGAACAAGAAGGGCGGGATCATGGGCAAGAAGCTCGAAGCCGTCGTCGTCGACCCGGCCTCGAACTGGCCGCTGTTCGCCGAAAAGGCGCGTGAGCTGATCTCCGTGAAAAAGGTCGATGTGGTGTTCGGTTGCTGGACGTCGGTGTCGCGCAAATCCGTGCTGCCGGTGTTCAAGGAACTGAACTCGGTTCTGTTCTACCCCGTCCAGTATGAGGGCGAGGAAAGCGAGCGCAACGTGTTCTACACGGGCGCCGCCCCGAACCAGCAGGCCATTCCCGCCGTCGACTACCTGATGAACGAAGGCGTCAAGCGCTGGGTGCTCGCCGGGACCGACTACGTCTATCCCAGGACCACCAACAAGATCCTCGAGACCTACCTCAAGGACAAGGGCGTGGCCGCCGACGACATCATGATCAACTACACGCCGTTCGGTCATAGCGACTGGCAGACCATCGTTTCCGACATCAAGAAGTTCGGATCGGCCGGCAAGAAGACCGCCGTGGTCTCGACCATCAACGGCGACGCCAACGTGCCGTTCTACAAGGAACTGGGCAACCAGGGCCTCAAGGCCACCGACATCCCGGTGGTCGCGTTCTCGGTCGGCGAGGAAGAACTCGCCGGTCTCGACACCGCTCCGCTGGTCGGTCACCTGGCCGCGTGGAACTACTTCATGTCCGCCGACACGCCGGAGAACGCCGCCTTCATCAAGAAATGGAAGGAATTCACCAAGAATCCGAAGCGCGTCACCAACGACCCCATGGAAGCCCACTACATCGGCTTCAACATGTGGGTGAAGGCGGTGGAAGCGGCCGGCACCACGGACCCGGACGCGGTGATCGATTCGATCGTCGGCATCACGGTTCCGAACCTGACCGGCGGCTACTCGGCGATGATGCCGAACCACCACATCACCAAGCCGGTGCTGATCGGCGAAGTGCAGGCCGACGGCCAGTTCGAGACCGTGTCCGAAACGCCGGGCCTGGTTCCGGGCGACGCCTGGTCCGACTTCCTGCCGGGTTCGAAGGACCTGATCAGCGATTGGCGCAAGCCTCTCGCCTGCGGCAACTTCAACGCCAAGACCGGCAAGTGCGGCGGTCAAGGCTCCTAAGCTAGACGAACCTTCCGGGGGCGGCGTCGTCTCTCCGCCGCCTCCGGGGGCTCGCGACCGAAGACCGGGTGATTTCCCGAGGGTGTTAAACGAAACTTCCGGAGCCTAGGAACAGCCAACATGGCCAAACGCCCGACCATTTTCTCCCTATTCATTGTTTTAAGCATTTTCCTCCTCCCCGTCCTGGCCGCCCAACCCGCCCACTCAGACGACCTGCCGGCACTGATCGACATGCTCGCCAAGGGCGGCTTCAGCCAGCGCGCCAAGGTCATCGAGAACCTCGCCGCCACCGGCGATGCCCGCGTCATCCCGGCGCTGGAAGCCCTCGGCGAGGGCGACCTCTACGCGCGCAAGGCCGACGGCAAGGTGGTGATCGGCAAGCGTTCGGGCAGCGTCTACGTGCTCACCGATCCGCTCACCGGCGAAAGCCTCGGCGATCTCGCCAAGGATGCGCTCAAGAAGGTCAAGGTCAACAACCGCCTGCGCCGCGCCGTGCGCGACGGCTTGGGCGGATTGCAACTGCGCTCCAAGAATCCGGCCGACCGGTTGGCCGCGGCCGACAAGGTGTTCAAGTCCAAGGACCCGGAGGCCATCCCGCTCCTGGACGCCGCCATCGCCGCCGAGGAAGACGCCGCCGTCAAGACCGCCATGCTCGAAGCCCATGCCGTCGCGGTGCTGTCGAGCGATCTCGGCGACAGCGCCAAGTCCGACGCCATCAAGGTCCTGAAGGCGCGCGCCGACCGCGACGCGCGCTCCATCCTGCTGGCCTTCGCCGCCAATGCCGCCGCGCCGCTCAAACAGGCCGCCGAAGCCGCCGTCGCCGGCATCGACCAGTCACTGAAGCTCTGGGCCACGGCGCAGAACGTCTGGTACGGGCTGTCGCTGGGCTCGGTGTTGCTGCTCGCCGCCATCGGACTCGCCATCACCTTCGGCGTCATGGGCGTCATCAACATGGCGCACGGCGAGATGGTCATGCTCGGCGCCTACACCACCTACGTCGTCCAAGACGTGATCCGCACGTCCATGCCGTGGCTGTTCGAATTCTCGCTGTTGATCTCGATCCCCTTGGCGTTCCTCGTCGCCGGCGCCATCGGCGTGGCGATCGAACGCGGCATCATCCGCTGGCTCTACGGCCGGCCGCTGGAAACCCTGCTCGCCACCTGGGGCATTTCGCTCGCCCTGCAGCAGACCGTGCGCTCCATCTTCGGCCCCACCAACAAGGAGGTCGGCAACCCCGACTTCATGTCCGGCGCCTTCGAAATCGGACAGATGACCATCACCTTCAACCGCCTCTATATCCTGGTGTTCGCGCTGGTGGTGTTGGCCGCCTTGATGCTGGTGATGAAGAAAACCCCCTACGGCCTGCAGATGCGCGCCGTCACCCAGAACCGCACCATGGCCGGCGCCATGGGTATCCGCACGGACTGGGTCGACGCGCTCACCTTCGGGCTGGGATCGGGCATCGCCGGCATCGCCGGGGTGGCGCTCAGCCAGATCGACAACGTCTCGCCCAACCTGGGCCAGTCCTACATCATCGACAGCTTCATGGTCGTGGTGTTCGGCGGGGTCGGCAACCTGTGGGGCACGCTGGTCGGCGCCATGACGCTGGGCGTCGCCAACAAATTCCTGGAGCCCTTCGCCGGGGCGGTCTTGGGCAAGATCGTGGTGCTGGTGTTCATCATCCTGTTCATTCAGAAGAAGCCGCGCGGCATGTTCGCGCTCAAGGGCCGGGCGGTGGAAGCATGATCAGCGCTTATCTCGCCCGCAGCCTGGGCATCCGGAGCTACATTTTCCTCGCCGTCCTGGCGGCGATCACGGTCGCCGTCGGGGTCTTGAACCTGGCCGTCGCGGAAACCCATCCGCTTTACGTCCCGACCTACGCGGTGTCGCTGTTCGGCAAGTACCTGTGCTACGCGCTGTTGGCGCTCTCCATCGACCTCGTGTGGGGGTTCTGCGGCGTGCTGTCGCTCGGTCACGGCGCCTTCTTCGCGCTCGGCGGCTACGCCATGGGCATGTACCTGATGCGCCAGATCGGCTCGCGCGGCGTCTACGGCCATCCGGTGCTGCCCGATTTCATGGTGTTCCTGAACTGGAAGGAACTGCCCTGGTACTGGTACGGCTTCGACCAGTTCTGGTTCGCGGCGCTGATGGTGGTCCTGGTGCCGGGCCTCCTGGCCTTCGCCTTCGGCTGGTTCGCGTTCCGCTCGCGCGTCACCGGCGTTTATCTCTCGATCATCACCCAGGCCATGACCTTCGCGCTGCTGCTGGCGTTCTTCAGGAACGACATGGGCTTCGGCGGCAACAACGGCCTGACCGATTTCAAGGACATCCTGGGCCTCGACGTGCAGGCCGACACCACCCGCGTCGGGCTGTTCGCCGCCAGCGCCATCGCTGTCGCCGGCGCCTTCATCGGGGCGCGCATGATCGTCACGTCCAAACTCGGCAAGATTCTGGTCGCCGTCCGCGACGCCGAAAGCCGCACCCGGTTCCTGGGCTACCGGGTCGAGCACTACAAGCTCTTCGTCTGGACGCTGTCTGCCGTCATCGCCGGCATTGCCGGCGCGCTCTACGTGCCGCAGGTGGGGATCATCAACCCATCCGAATTCTCGCCCGCCAACTCCATCGAGGCGGTGATCTGGGTCGCCGTCGGCGGCCGCGGCACCTTGATCGGCGCGGTGCTGGGCGGTGTCCTGGTCAACGGTGCGAAGACCGTGTTCACCGGCATCCTGCCGGAGGTCTGGCTGTTCGCGCTGGGCGCGCTGTTCATCGCCGTCACCCTGTTCCTGCCGAAGGGCATCCTCGGCGTCATCGACAAGCTGATCCAGAAACGCCGCGAGCGCGCCGCCAAGTCGTCCATGCCGGCCGCCGACGCCCCGCAGGAGGCCGACTGACATGGCGACCAAAGGCGACACCCTTCTCTATCTCGACAACGTTTCGGTCAGCTTCGACGGCTTCAAGGCGCTGAACAGCCTGTCGCTCTACATCGCCGAGGGCGAGATGCGCGCCATCATCGGCCCCAACGGTGCGGGCAAGACCACCATGATGGACGTCATCACCGGCAAGACCCGGCCCGACACCGGCACCGTGGCCTTCGGCGAGAACGTCGACCTGACCAAGCTGGACGAGGCCGAGATTGCCAAGCTCGGCATCGGCCGCAAGTTCCAGAAACCCACCGTGTTCGAAAGCCACACGGTCTACGACAATCTGCTGCTCGCCCTGGACAGGCCGCGCGGCGTGGTCGCCACGCTATTCGACAAGAGCGGCCAGGCCGACCGCGACCGCATCGAGGAAATCCTCACCATCACGCGCCTCGGCCATCTGCGCGACGAAATGGGCGCCAACCTGTCGCACGGCCAGAAGCAGTGGCTGGAGATCGGCATGCTGTTGGCGCAGGACCCGAAACTGCTGTTGGTCGACGAACCGGCCGCCGGCATGACCGATGCGGAAACCGCCGAGACCGCAAGGCTTCTGAAGGAAATCGCCCAGACCCACTCGGTCGTCGTCGTCGAGCACGACATGGAGTTCGTGCGTGACTTGGGCGTCAAGGTCACGGTGCTGCACGAGGGCTCGGTGCTGGCGGAAGGGTCGCTCGACCAGGTCAGCGCCGATCAACAGGTCATCGATGTCTATCTGGGGCGCTAGGTCATGCTGACGGTCAACAATGTCGATCTCTACTACGGTGCCGCACAGGCGCTCAAGGACGTCTCCATGGCCGCCAAAACCGGCCAGGTCACCTGCGTCATGGGCCGCAACGGCGTCGGCAAGACCTCGCTCATGCGCGCCGTCGTCGGCCAGAAGGACGTGCGAACCGGCAATGTCATGTGGGAAGACCAGGACATCACCAAGCTTCCGGTGCACGAACGCGCGCGCCGGGGAATCGCCTTCGTGCCGCAGGGACGAGAGATTTTCCCGCTGCTGACGGTGGAGGAAAACCTGCGCACCGGCTTTGCGCCGCTGCCGCGCGCGCTGCGCCACCTACCGGATGAGATTTTCGACCTGTTCCCGGTCTTGAAGGACATGCTGGCCCGGCGCGGCGGCGATCTCTCCGGCGGCCAACAGCAGCAGCTCGCCATCGCCCGCGCGCTCGTCACCCGCCCGCGCCTTTTGGTGCTCGACGAGCCGACGGAAGGCATCCAGCCCTCGATCATCAAGGACATCGAGCGCGTGATCCGGCACCTGGCCGGCCGGGGCGACATGGCCATTGTTCTGGTCGAGCAGTATTTCGAGTTCGCGCGCGACCTCGCCGACAGCTTCCTTGTGATGGATCGAGGCGAAGTGGTAATGAGTGGGACCCGAGACGAGATGGTCGAGGAAAATGTCCGCCGTTATCTCACTGTCTGAGGCCCGCGCCGCCAGAGCCGCCCTGAACCCGCTGGCTGCCGTACACGGGATCGGCCGTGTCGGTTACGTCGGGCGCGACGGCCAATCGCGGCTCACAAATCTCTACCAGAGCGACCCCGTCCGGGTAATGTTTCCAGAACCCGCGCGCGGCGATATCCCGTCCGCCGCTTTCGTCACCACGTCGGGGGGCATGGTCGGCGGCGACCGGCTGGAACTGAGCGCCAAGGCCGAGGCCGGCGCGCGCGTCATGATCACCACCCAGGCGGCGGAGAAAATCTACCGTTCCAACGGCGCCGATTGCCGCATCGACGTCTCGCTGCGCGCCACGGGCGAAAGCTGGGTGGAATGGCTGCCGCAGGAGACCATCGTCTTCGACGGCGCGCGCCTGCAACGGCGCACCATCGCCAACGTGGAGGCCGGCAGCCGCCTGCTCGCCGGCGAGTTCCTGGTGTTCGGCCGGGTCGCCATGGGCGAAAGCCTGTCAAGCGGCCTGGTCAGCGATGCCTGGGAAATCAACATGGCCGGCGAACTGGTCTGGGCCGACATGTTCCGCCTGGACGACGACATCGCCGACATCATCAATCATCCCGCCGGCCTCGACGGCGCCACCTCCATGGCGACCGTCGTCTATGCCGCCGATGATGCCGCCGGTTTCCTGGAAACCGCACGGCAGTTGCTGGCCGACGTGCCGGAACGCGTGCGGGTCGGCGCCACGGTGGTCGGCGGCATGCTTCTGGTACGATTTCTCGGCGCCGACGGCATGGCGCTCCGGCGCGCCTTCGGCGACTTCTGGGCGGCCTTCCGGGCCGCTGCCGCCGGCCTGCCGGCGGCGCTGCCGAGGCTTTGGCACATCTGAATACAGGGAGAGGAACCGGTCCATGAACCTGTCACCACGAGAAAAGGACAAGCTGCTCGTCGCCATGGCGGCGGAAGTGGCACGGAAGCGCCTGGCGCGCGGGGTCAAGCTCAACTACCCGGAAGCGGTGGCGCTGATCTCCGACTTCGTCGTCGAGGGTGCGCGCGACGGCCGCTCGGTGGCCGATCTGATGAGCGAGGGCGCCGGTGTCATCTCCCGCGACCAGGTAATGGAGGGGATCGCCGAGATGATCCACGAAATCCAGGTCGAAGCCACATTCCCGGACGGCACCAAGCTGGTCACCGTCCACCAGCCGATCCGCTGACGGAGGCCGCCATGATCCCCGGAGAAATCATCACCAAGGAAGGCGATATCGTCCTCAACGAGGGGCGCGAGACGCTGACGCTGGCCGTCGCCAACACCGGCGACCGGCCGGTACAGGTCGGATCGCACTACCACTTCTTCGAGACCAACGCGGCACTCAATTTCGACCGCGACGTAGCCAGGGGCTACCGGCTCGACATTCCGGCCGGCACCGCGGTGCGCTTCGAGCCCGGCCAGACCCGCGAAGTGACCCTGATCCCGTATGCAGGCGGGCGCGTGGTCAAGGGTTTCAACGCCAAGATTCACGGCAAACTGGAGGACTGAGCGATGGCCTATACGATTGAACGCGGCGCCTATGCCTCCATGTTCGGCCCGACCACCGGCGACAAAGTACGTCTCGCCGATACCGATCTGTTTATCGAGGTCGAGGACGACAAGACCACCTATGGCGAGGAAGTGAAATTCGGCGGCGGCAAGGTGATCCGCGACGGCATGGGCCAGTCGCAGGTAACGCGCGCCGCCGGCGCCGTCGATACGGTCATCACCAACGCGCTGATCGTCGACCACTGGGGCATCGTCAAGGCCGACATCGGCCTCAAGGACGGCCGCATCGCCGCCATCGGCAAGGCCGGCAATCCCGACATCCAGCCCGACGTGGACATCATCATCGGCCCCGGCACGGAAGCCATCGCCGGCGAAGGCCGCATCGTCACCGCCGGCGGCATCGACAGCCACATCCACTGGATCTGCCCGCAGCAGATGGAGGACGCGCTTTATTCCGGCGTCACCACCATGCTCGGCGGCGGCACCGGCCCGGCGGAAGGCACCAACGCCACCACCTGCACCCCCGGCCCCTGGCACATGCAGCGCATGCTGCAGGCCGCCGACGGCTTCCCCATGAACCTGGGTTTTTTCGGCAAGGGCAACGCATCGGAACCGGATGCGCTGATCGAGCAGGTCGCCGCCGGCGCCATTGGCCTGAAATTGCACGAAGACTGGGGCACCACGCCGAGCGCCATCGATTGCTGCCTGGGCGTCGCCGAGACCATGGACGTGCAGGTCGCCATCCACACCGACACCCTGAACGAGTCGGGCTTCGTCGAGAACACCATTGCCGCCTTCAAGGGCCGCACCATCCATGCCTTCCACACGGAAGGCGCGGGCGGCGGCCACGCACCGGACATCATCAAGGTCTGCGGCGAGCAGAACGTGCTGCCCTCGTCGACCAACCCGACGCGGCCCTTCACGGTGAACACCATCGACGAGCACCTGGATATGCTGATGGTCTGTCACCACCTGGATGCCCGCATCCCCGAAGACGTGGCCTTCGCCGAAAGCCGCATCCGGCGCGAGACCATCGCCGCCGAGGACATCCTGCACGATCTCGGCGCCTTCTCGATCATTGCGTCGGACAGCCAGGCCATGGGCCGGGTCGGCGAGGTCGTGATCCGCACCTGGCAGACCGCCGACAAGATGAAGAAGCAGTTCGGCGCGCTCGCCGGCGAGACCGGCGACAACGACAACATGCGGGTCAAACGCTACGTCGCCAAATACACCATCAACCCCGCACTCACCCACGGCATGGCCAAGGACGTCGGCTCGATCGAGGTCGGCAAGCTCGCCGATCTGGTGCTGTGGAAACCCATGTTCTTCGGCGTCAAACCGGACATCGTTCTGAAGTGCGGCACCATCGCCGCCGCGGCCATGGGCGATCCCAATGCCTCGATCCCGACGCCGCAGCCGGTGCACTACCGCCCCATGTTCGGCGCCTACGGCAAGTCCTTGACCGAAAGCTCGGTGACCTTCGTCTCGCAAGCGGCACTCGATGCCGGCGTGGCGGAGAAGATCGGCATCGCCAAGGGCGTTCTCGCCGTCGGCGGCTGCCGCACCGTGAAGAAGGCGGACATGGTACTGAACGACTACACGCCGGCCATGGAGGTCGATCCCGAAACCTACGAAGTGCGCGCCGACGGAAGGCTCCTGACCTGCGAGCCGGCCACGGAACTGGCCATGGCGCAGCGCTACTTCCTGTTCTGAGGGAGGCTTCGGTGCAACGCGCCATCGACGTCAAACCATCAGGCACCTGGTCGGGCGACAGCGCGCGCTCGATCACGCTACCGTTCGAAGACCGCCACCGCCGCCGCATCCGCATGACCGACGACGCGGGCTCGGGCTTCCTGCTCGACCTGCCCGATGCGGTGCTGCTCGTAGGCGGCGACGGGTTAGTGCTTGAAGACGGCGGCATGATCACCGTGCTGGCCGCGCCGGAACCGGTGGCCGACATCCATTGCGACGATCAGGTCATGGCGGCGCGCATCGCCTGGCACATCGGCAACCGCCACACGCCGGTGCAGGTGCTGGATGACGGAACACTGCGCATTCACGACGACCACGTCATGGTGCACATGGTCGAAGGCCTGGGCGCGCGGGTGACGCGTCACAAAGCCCCCTTCGAACCCGAAGGCGGCGCCTATGCGTCCGGCCACGGGCATTCGCACGATCATTCCCAGGGGCACGGGAGTGGCCATGATCACTGACGAGGGCCTCTACAAGTTGATGACCTGGCTGTCGCCGAACTTCCCGGTCGGCGCCTTCGCCTATTCGCACGGCCTGGAAACGGCGGTGGAGACGGGCCGCGTCACTGACGCGGAAAGCCTGATCCGCTGGATCGACGGCATCCTGCGTTTCGGCGCCGGGCGCTTGGACGCGGCGCTGTTCCGCGCCGCCTTCGAGGCCGAGAGTGCGCGCAACGACGCGCGCCTGGACGCCGTCGTGGCACGCGGCGCGGCGCAGCGCGGCACGGCGGAAATGGCGCTCGAAAGCAACGCCCAGGGCCGCGCCTTTTTGGATGCGCTGTTGAAGAGTTGGCCGCAGCTCAGGCTCATCGCCTGGGACCAGCGGCTTCGCGAGCAGGGCCGCGAGCCGGCCTATCCCATCGCCGTCGCGGTCGCCGCCGCCATCGCCAAGATGGCTCCGAGCGCCGCCTTGAATGCCTATTTGAACGCCTTCATCGGCAACCTCGTGTCGGCGGGGTTGCGCCTGGTGCCCCTGGGCCAGACCGACGGCCAGCGCGCCATGGCGGCCCTGGAGGCACCGACGCTCGACGCCGTGCATGCGGCGCTCCACCGCGCCACCGACGATTTCGGTGCCGCGGCGGTCACCGTGGACTGGCTCTCCATGCAACACGAAACCCAATACACGAGGTTATTCAGATCATGAGCACACCCCTTCGCGTCGGCATCGGCGGCCCGGTCGGATCGGGCAAGACCGCGCTACTGGAACAGCTCTGCAAGACCATGCGCGCGCACTATGACATCGCCGCCGTCACCAACGACATCTATACCCGCGAGGACGCCGAGTTCCTGACCCGCGCCGAAGCGCTGGAACCCGAGCGCATCGCCGGCGTCGAGACCGGCGGCTGCCCGCACACGGCAATCCGCGAGGACGCGTCGATGAACCTGGCCGCCGTCGCCGCCATGTCGGCCCGGTTCCCGGGGCTCGACGTGGTGTTCATCGAATCGGGCGGCGACAACCTGTCGGCCACCTTCTCGCCGGAACTGGCGGACATCACCATCTACGTCATCGACGTCTCCGCCGGCGACAAGATTCCGCGCAAGGGCGGCCCCGGCATCACGCGCTCGGACCTCCTGGTCATCAACAAGATCGACCTGGCGCCCATGGTCGGCGCCAGCCTTGAGGTCATGGACCGGGATTCCAGGAAAATGCGCGGCGAGCGCCCCTTCGTCTTCGCCAAGGTGAAGCATGGCGAGGGCGTCGAGAAGATCGTCGATTTCATCGTCGAGACCGGTGGGCTCCGCCCGCGCGACGCTGCCTGAGCGGGCTCACCCCAGCTTGGCGTGCATGAACGCCAGCACCTTTTCCCAGGCATCCTCGCTGGCGGCTTCATTGTAGCGGTCCTCGCGGGTGAAGGTCTGGAAACCGTGCCCGGCGTCCGGGTAGCGGTGGAACTCGTACGCGACGCCCGCCGCCTGCAGCGCCGCCTCGTAATCGTTGACGTCTTCCGGCGAGGGATTGCTGTCCTGGTCGCCGAAGTAGCCAGCCACCGGACAGGTGATGTTGGCGACGAGATCGATGGCCGGCGGCGTACCGGGCCCCATGGGCAGCTTGATGCGCCCGCCATAGAAGATCGCCAGCGCCTTGTATCCGGGGTTGTGGCAGGCCGCCAGCCAGGCGACGCGCCCGCCCCAGCAATGGCCGACGATGCCGATGCGATCGGCGCTGCAATTCTCCTGCGCCGCCAGGTGATCAAAGGCGGCCCGCATGTCGAGCGCCGTCCAATCGTCGCGGAACTCGTCGCGCTTCAACTGCATTTCGGCCTCCTTCGGCCACCAATGGAAGATGAACGGCACCGCCACGGCGAACCCGTTCTCGGCAAAGCGTTCGGCCTTCTTGAGCGTCACCACGTCGTTCTCGAGCCCCGTGTGCCCGACCGGAATGTGCTGCGCCAGAACGATGCCCGGAAACGGTCCCGGCCCGTCCGGCGCGTACATGAAGACTTCCATCGGGCTGCCGTTGACGTCGACGGTATCGATGCGGTGCATGGGCGGTTCCTCCTCCAAAGCTCGGCGTCATTCTAAGGCCGACGCTGGCCGTCCGTCACGGGGTCGCGAAATATTCTTTTTCTCTTGGGCGCCGCTTTGCTACGCCTTTCCCCATGAGCAAGATCGCATGAGCAAGATCACATGAGTTCGGAACGCGGCGAATTCGGATCGCGCCTGGGGTTCGTGCTGGCCGCCGCCGGCTCGACCATCGGGCTCGGCAACATCTGGCGCTTCCCTTATGTCGCCGGCGAAGGCGGCGGCGGCGCCTTCCTGGTGCTCTACCTGGCCATGGTGTTCACGCTGGGCCTGTCGATCATGCTCGCCGAGATCGCCATCGGCCGGGCCGCCAAGCGCAATCCGGTGGGCGCATTCCGGACCCTCAAGGGCGGCGCCTGGACGGGGCTCGGCTACCTGGGCGTGCTGGCGGCCTTTGTCATCCTGTCGTTCTATTCGGTGATCGGCGGCTGGACCCTGGCCTACGTGCTGGCGACGCTTGGGCCCCTGTTGGAGGCCACCGACGCCCGGGCCTTCGGCGATCACTTCCGCGATTTCACCGCCGGCCCGGTCGAGCCGGTGCTCTATCACGGGCTGTTCATGCTGTTGAGCGCCGGCGTGGTGATGGGCGGCGTGCGCGCCGGGATCGAGCGCTGGTCCAAGCTGTTGATGCCGCTGCTGCTCATCATGCTGGTGGCGCTCTGCCTGCGCGCGCTCACCCTGCCCGGTGCCTGGGCCGGGGTCGAGTTCTTCCTGATCCCCGACTGGCAGCGCTTCGACGCGGCCACCGTCGGCGCCGCCATGTCGCAGGCCTTCTTTTCCATGTCGCTGGGCATGGGATGCCTGCTGACCTACGGCTCCTACCTGTCATCGGCGGAGCGGCTGCCGGGGATCGCCGTCACCGTTTCCGCCCTGGATACCACAATCGCCATGTTGGCCGGCCTATTGATCCTGCCGGCGACCTTCGCCTTCGGTTTCGATCCGGCGAGCGGGCCGGGGCTCTCCTTCGTCACCCTGCCCGCCGTGTTCGCGGAAATGCCGCTCGGCCGGGTGTTCGCGCCGCTGTTCTTCGCGCTCCTGGCGATCGCGGCGCTGACGTCGAACGTGTCGCTGCTGGAAACCGCCGTCGCCTACCTGGTGGACGAAAAGGGAACCGGCCGCCGGGCCGCAACGGCCATTGCGGCCGGCCTGGGTTTCGCCATCGGCGTACCGTCGGCGCTGGCCTTCGGGCCGTTCGCCGATGCGACGCTGTTCGGCAAGACCTTCTTCGGGCTGATGGAATACCTGGCGACCAATTTGCTGATGCCCATCGGCGGCATCGGCATCGCCGTCTTCGCCGGCTGGGTCGTCCGCGACCGCATCCGGCGCGAGGTGCTGGGCGACGGTGCCGACCGGCCGGCGGCGCGGATCTGGGGATGGATTCTGCGCTGGCTGGCGCCGGCGGCGGTGGCCTGGATCCTCATCAGCGGGCTTTAGCTTTCCCGCCCTTTTGCGGCATACTCGGGCACTCGCAATCTGTCAGGATGGGGGAACTTCCGACATGGACCTCATGGACCCGCAAATCTGGGCCAGCCTGTTGACGCTGACGGCACTGGAGATCGTGCTCGGCATCGACAACATCATCTTTCTCTCCATCGTCGTCACCCGCCTGCCGAAGGAACAGCAGACCCGGGCGCGGATCATCGGGCTCATGGGTGCGCTGGGGTTCCGCATCGCGCTGCTGGCCAGCCTGGTGTGGATCATCGGCCTGACAAAGCCGATCTTCACCATCAAGGACTTCGCCTTCTCCTGGCGCGATTTGATCCTCGGTGCGGGTGGGCTGTTCCTGCTTTACAAGGGCACGCTGGAAATCCACGAAACCGTCGAGGGCGAGCACGACGAGGACGGCGCCGGGCGCAAGACCATGACCTTCGCCGCCGCCATCTTCCAGATCATGATGCTGGACATCATCTTCTCACTCGATTCGGTGATTACCGCCGTCGGCATGGTGCAGAACCTGCCGGTGATGGTCACCGCCGTGGTCATTGCCGTCATCATCATGATGGTGGCGTCGGGCCCGGTGGCCAACTTCATCCAGGAACACCCGACCACCAAGATGCTGGCGCTCAGCTTCCTGCTTTTGGTCGGCGTGGCACTGGTCGCCGACGGGATGCATTTCCACATCCCGCGCGGCTATCTCTATTTCGCCATCTTCTTCTCGGCCCTCGTCGAGGTGCTGAACCTGATGGCATTGAAACGGCGCAAGCGCGCGCGCGAGGCGGCGAAAGGCTAGGAGAGAGGTTAAGCCGGCTTCAGTTCCGGGCGCAGCGCCAGGCAGAGCGGCAGGGTCAGGAACACGCTCGCCGCCAGCGCGCTCAACGCGAAACTCAGGCCCCAGGCGTCGCTGGCGATCCCGTAGAGCAGCGGCGAGAGCGCGCTGGCCCCGGTGCCCAGCGAGTAGAACACCCCGAAGGTGCGCGCCTGGCGATCGGCACGGACGAAATCGCCGACCGTGCCGTACAGCACCGACGACGTGCCGTTGAGCGCCACGCCGAGGAACGGCAGCAATGCCATCGCGGTGGTCAAATCGGCGGAAATGGCGGCCAGGATCAACCCGCCGGTGGCCATTTCGGTGATGACCACGGTGCGCAGGATTCCGAGGCGCTCCGCCACCAGCCCGCAGATCAGCTTGCCCGCCGCGCCGCCGGCGAAGATCAAGGCCAGCGCGAAACCGACGCCGGTCACGTCGAGCCCCTTCGACATCAACAGGAACGGCAGGAACGTCAGCACCCCGGTGCGCGCGGCGCTATCGATGATGCTGATGCCGACCAGCACGGAAAAGCCGCGCCGGTTGTCGATGCCCCAACCGAGCGGCGCCGGCTTGTCGCCGCTATCCGGGTGGTGCAGCGCCCGTACCGGCCGGGCACCGGCAGCGAAATGCCGCAGCAGCAGGAAGACCGCCACCGCAGCGACGAGGCCCAGCCCGCCGGCGAACAGCGAACCCGTGCGCCAGCCATAGGCTCCGGCAATGGCGGCGACGGTGAACGGCACCGCCACCTTGCCGAGATCGCCGGCGAAATTGTAGGTGCCGAGCGCGGCGCGGCGCCCCGCCCCCTCGAAAGCGGTGGAGATCACCGACGACGCCAGCGGGTGCTGTACCGCGCAGCCGGCGCCGGCGATCAGCAACAGGGCGGCGAGACCGGTGAACCCGTCGGCCAGCGTCAGCAGCAGGTAGCCCGCCCCGGCGAGCGCCGTCCCCAGCGCCAGCACCAACCGCTCGCCCAGGCGTTCCGCCGCCAAGCCGGCCGGCACCTGGAAACTGGCGAGGCTGCCGTGCATGCACATCTTCAAAAACCCAACCTGCGCATGGGAAAGGCCGAAGCCCGTCGCCCACAGCGGCAACAGCACGAACAGGGTGTCGGTGAAGCCGTCGTGGATGAAATGCGCGAAACCGCCGGTCACCAGCGTGCCGCGGCGGCGTCTCTTCGTGTGCTGCGGTGTCTCCATGGCGGCGGAGTTTACAGATTTGTTACAAATCGTCATAATTCATTAATTTCAAATTTTAATAGGTTTATCCTATGTATGAACTATGGCTGCGGTCGTTCCACGCGGTCGCCCGGCACGGCGGCGTGACCGCCGCCGCCGACGCGCTGGGCTTGAGCCAGCCGACCGTGACCGAGCAGGTCAAGGCGCTGGAGGGCCGCTTCGAGGTCGAGCTGTTCCACCGCCAGGGCCGGCGCATGGTGCTGACGGCGCTCGGCCGCTCCCTGCACGAAATCACCCAGGACATCGCCGGCCACATGGAAGAAGCGATCCGGCTTTTGCAATCGGCCGAACAAGGCCCCGTCGGCCCCTTTACCATCGGCAGCGCCACGCCTTACCACGTGATGGAACTGATCAAGGCTTTCGGCGAGCGCTTTCCCGGCCTGACGCCGCATGTCGAGGTCAAGACCCGCGCCGATGTGGTCTCCGGGCTTCTCGACTTCCGCTACGACGCGGTCATGATCGGGCGCGTGGAAAGCGACTCGCGCATCCTCAACCAGCCCTACCGGCGCCAACGGGTGCTGGTATTGGTGCCGGCGGCCCACCCTCTCGCCAAGCGGCGCGCGCTGCGCATGAAGGACCTGGACGGCCTGCCCTTCGTTTTTCGAGAAAGCCGCTCGACGTCGCGGGCTGCCTTCGAAACGGCCTTGGATGCGGCTGGTGTGCACGTTCGCCCGGTCATGGTGCTCGAAAGCCGCGAGACCATACGCGAGGCCGTGGCCCTCGGACTCGGGCTCGGCTATGCGGCGGAGGGCGAGTTGGTTCCCGTCGACCGCGTCCTCGCGCTACCGGTGAAAGATGCCGAGATGTCGGTCAATTCACATGTGGCATGCCTGCAAAGCCGCGCCGAGCGGCCGCTCGTCCGCGCTTTCCTGGAAACCGCCCAATCGCTCGCCAACTGGCACGGTTGACCGCATCGGTCAGCCCTTCGACGCCGCGCCGCCGCCTGGATAGCTCTTGCCCATGCCGAGCGACGGGTCCATCTGGGTGCCGTAGGGCGGGATCGGGTAGCGCAGCCCCACCTTGCCGATGCCCTGCACCCCTTCGAGGCCGCGCATGAACTCGTCCGGCGGCATGGCCAGCAGCATCTCGTCGTCGGCGACACCGCCGTAGCGCCGCTCCGCGTAGCAGGGAATGGAGATCGAGGTCTCGCGCGTCGCCAGTGCGCGGCCCCAACTGTCGGAACAGGCGCTTTCGCCGGTGATGGTCATATCGTAGCGCTTGTAGCGCTTCCACTGCAGGCCGTTGACGAACAGGATCGTCTGCGCCGGCGTCGCGTAGAAAAGCACGATATCGGGCGGGTCCAAACGCCCGGAGCGCAGCGGCGCCACGCAGAGACCCGAATATTTGGGCTCGACCCGGACCATGTCGGCCTGGTGCAGGCGCGCGGCCTCGCGGTTCTCGAACCAGACCCCGTCCATCTGCTCGCCGGTCAGGTAGGCGTCGTCGGGTTGGTTGAGGCCGACGATGCCGCCGCAGTTGGAATGCATGCGGGTGTTTTCGTGGCGGATGCCGAGCGTGAAGCCCGCCGTCCGCACCTGGCCGACCATCTGGCACATGGTGAAATGGAAGTCCGCCGTCGGCGTGCGCACACCCGGGACGGCCATCATTTCCTCCTCGTCCTCGAACAGCTTCATGCCGATGGGCAGCGTGCGGATACGCAACAGGTCGATCAGCTTGGCCGCCCCCTCTTTCAGCGCTTCAGCGGAAGTGTCGTATTCGCTCATGGTCGGTTTCCTTTTTGATTTCCTATCAGGCGTAATGGTGAATAATCTTCTCGCCGAAGAAGCGCGTTCCCTCCATCGGCGGCATGGGCTGGATGACGACATGATCGACGCCGGCCTCGGCCCAGGCATCGATGCGCTCGCGCACTTCGGCTTCGTCGCCGATCAGGTTGGCGCCCAGCACGTCGTCGACGGTCGGCGGCACCGGAAAGCGGTGCTTGCGCTCGTCGGCGTACATTTCGGCCCACTTCAGCGTCTCGTCCGGCCCCTTGTCGGCCAATCCGACGGCGGAAACGGCGACCTCGAACGGTCTGTCCGGGCGTTTTTCGCGCATCCCCGCGACCAGCCCCGCGACGATCTCCGGCGCTTTCGAATACATGAACCAGACGTCACCGTGGGTAACCATCAATTCCTGCGTCGGCGGCGAATCGCCGGCGATCCAGATCGGCGGATAGGGCTTCTGCACCGGTTTCGGATTGCAGTAGGCGTCCCGCACCTGGAAGTATTTACCGATGAACGAAAAGGCGTCTTCGGTCATCAGGCCGCGCATGATCGAGAGCGATTCATCGAGCTTATTGATACGCTCCAGCCCATCATCGCTCCAGAAATCGAAGCCGTATGCTTTCGCCTCGGCGCCGAACCAACCCGATCCCGGCGCCAGGATGACCCGCCCGCCGGTGATCTCGTCCAACGTGCAGGCGATCTTCGCGGTCAGGCCCGGATGGCGGAAGGTATTGTTGTAGGAGTGGCCGCCCAAGCGCACACGCGTCGTCAGCGCGCCGATGGCGGTCATGGCCGTCCAATATTCCAAGATCGGCTTGGAGCGGTCGAGATGCGCGTTCTCCACATGGTCCGGGATCCAGACGGAATCGAAACCCAAGTCCTCGGCCATGCGCGCCATTTCCAGCGCATAGCCGAACCCCGCCGACGATGCGCCCATCTCGCCCTGCACATTGAGGCGAATGCCGAACTTGATCTTGTGGCCCATGGGCGCCCTCCCGTGTACCCACGGTAAAGGCGCAGCCCAGGCCAGGCAACCATCCGGCTATCCGGCGGCGAAGCCCGCCTTCAGCGCGTCGCCCACCTGCGAGGGCGTATCTAGCACGGTGACGCCGGCCGCTTCCAGGGCGGATTTTTTCGACGCATAGGTGCCCTTGTCGCCCATGACGATGGCGCCGGCGTGGCCCATCTTCTTGCCGGCCGGTGCCGCACCACCGGCGATGAAGGCGGCGATGGGTTTATCCATGGTGGCGGCATATTCCGCCGCCGCTTCCTCCATGGCGCCGCCGATCTCACCGACCATGGCGATGGCCTCGACGCCCTCGAATTGATCGAGCGCCTGCAAGGCGTCCAGCGTCGTGGTGCCGATGATCGGATCGCCGCCGATGCCGAGAAACGCCTTGATGCCGTACCCGGCCGCCGTGATGTTCTGGCACATGAGCGTCGCCAAGGAGCCCGAACGGGAAATCACGCCGACGTTGCCGGGCTGGAAGATGCGGGCGTTGAAGGCCGGCATGAAGCCGAGAAAACACTCGCCCACCGTGACGGTGCCGGCGGTGTTGGGGCCGATGATGGTGGTGCCGCGCTCCTTGGCGGCAGCCATCACGTACATGACGTCCTGCACCGGCACGTGCTCCGTCAGGCAGACGATCAGCTTGGCGCCGCCCTCGATGGCGTCCAAGGCCGCCGCCTTCATGCCGAGCGGCGGGATAAACATCACGGTGGCGTCGACCGTGCCTTCCTTCGCCGCATCGACGACGCTGGCGTGCACCGGGACGCCGCAATGCGTGGTGCCGGCCTTCTTCGGATTGACGCCGCCGACGATACCGGTGCCGTATTCCTGCATGCGTTCGGTCCAGAAGGTGCCCTGCTTGCCGGTGATGCCCTGGACGATGACGCGATGGTCTTTTCGACAGATATGCATGATCAGCCTCCCGCCCTGGCGGCGTCGGCCGCCGCCTTGCAAGCCGCGTCCATGTTGGGCAGCGGGTCCATGTCCAGTTTCTCCTTCAGCATGGCGATGGCTTCCTCGTCGCCGGTGCCGGCGATGGAGAAGAATACCGGGATATCGGGATTGACCTCGTCCCAGGCTTCCAGCAGGCCGCCCATCATCACGTCACAGCGCGCGAAGGCGCCGCAGAAATTGACCACCAGGCTTTTGACGCCGGGCTTGGCCAGCACCATCTCCAGCGCCGCCTTGCCCTTGGTGTAGGCCTCGCCGCCGATCTCGCAGAAGTTGGCGGGCCGGCCGCCGTAGTGGCGGACCACGTCCATGGTGGTCATCGTGAGGCCGGCGCCGTTGGCCAGTACGACCACGTCGCCTTCCAGCTCGATATACTTGATGCCGTGACCCTCGCCCATGACCTCAAGTGCGCTCAGTTTGTCGGGCGTGCCCTTCGGCGCCAGGTCCGGCTGACGCTTGATGCCGGAATCGTCCATGACGAACTTGCAATCGAGCGCCATCACGTCGCCGGAACCGGTGACAATCAGCGGATTGATCTCCAGAAGCTCGGCGTCGTTGGTGCGATAGGCCGCATAAAGCTTCACCAAGACCTCTGCCACCCTGTCCTCGGCACCGTCGAGGTCGAGGCCGTCAAGCATGGCCCGCGCCGCCTCTAGGCTGAGGCCCTTGCGGATATCGACCGGGGTCTTGCGCAACTTCTCCGGCGTCTCGGCGGCGATTTCCTCGATGTCCATGCCGCCCTCGGTCGAGAACATCACCATCGGACCCTTGGTTTCCGGGTCGTTGAGGATGGCGGCGTAGAACTCGCGCGCAATATCGGACTTGGCTTCGACCAGGACCTTTTCAACGGTATGCCCGCCGATTTCCATGCCGATGATCTTCGCCGCATGGGCCCGGGCCTGGTCGGGGGTATCGGCCAACTGAATGCCGCCCGCCTTGCCGCGCTTGCCGGTCGGCACCTGCGCCTTCACGACACACGGGCCGATGGCTTCCGCCGCCGCCTTGGCTTCGTCGGGGGTCTGGGCGAGCCGGCTCGCCGGCACGGCGATACCCGCCGCCGCCAAGACCGGCTTGGCGGCATATTCCTCGAAGTTCATCCGCTTACTTCCCGTACTTGTCCCAATAGGCGCCGAACAGGTCATCCTCGGAGGGCTTGTCCTCGGGGATGGTGCGCACCAGGTGGGTGATGTTGATGAAATGCTTGTAGTTCAGGTTCTCGGAGATCGAATTGCCGGCCCAGGTGCCGCAGCCCATTGTGAGCGTGAAGTTGAGGCCGTTGTCGAAGGACCCGCCGTTGCCGAAGGTATGCGCCTGGTTGACCAGCACGCGCACCACGCGCAGGTCTTCGGCCAGTTCCGTCGCGTGCGCCTGGTCCTTGGTGTGGATGCCGACCGAATGGCCCATGCCGACGAAATCCAGCACGTTCTGCACGTGCGCCTTGGCGGCGGCGAAATCCTTCGCCCTGTAGACGGTGAGCGCCAGCGACAGTTTCTCGTCCGAGAACGGGCTGTCCTTGCCGACCGTCAAGCCGTCCTCGACCAGGAAGAACTTGGCCGACCGGGCCGCCTCAGGTAATCCACACGTCTCGGCGAAAACGTCGGGATCCTTGGCGATGACGTGGCGATTGAGATGACCGTCAACCCAAAGCGTTTCCTGGATCTTTTGTTTGTCCTCGGCGGTGCAGCGATAACCGCCGGCGGCTTGCAGGGCTTGGATCGCGTCCTCGTAGACGTCTTCGACGATGGTGACGGAATTCTCCGACGAACACGAGGTGGCGTTGTCGAAGCATTTCGACAGCATGATCTTGTTGGCCGCGTCGGCGAGATCGGCGGTCGAGTCGATAATCACCGGCACGTTGCCGGCACCGACGCCGATGGCCGGCGTGCCCGACGAGTACGCCCGGCGCACGTTGTTCTGCGAACCCGTGCAGACCACCAGGTCGGACTGGTTCATCAGCTGCTGGGTCAGTTGCTTGTTCACCGGCGCCGGCAGCACCTGCACCAGGTCGGCGGGCAGGCCGATCTTTTGCAGCTCGGCGCGCATGTAATCGACGGTCATGGTGGTGGTCTTGAGCCCGGCGGGCGACGGCGCGACGATGACGGCGTTGCGGCCCTTGATGGCGAACATGGCCTTGTTGACGGGCGTCGCGGCCGGGTTGGTCGAGGGCGCGATGGCGGCGACGACACCGACCGGCTTGGCGTACTTGACCAGCCCCTTGGCCGGGTCGTCGTCGATGATGCCGACGGTCTTCACCCGCATCAGGTCGCGCAGGCAGCCGAAGGTCTTGCGCTGGTTCTTGATGATCTTGGAAGGCACGTTGCCGAGCCCGGTATCGACGACGGCGGTTTCCGCCAGTTCCTGGGCGCGGGCGGGCTCATAGATCGACCAGGCGAGTGCCGTGACGGCCTCGTCGACGCGGGCCTGGTCGGCGCTTTCGAATTCGTCCATGGCGGCGCGGGCGCGCTCGATCAGGCCGGCGACGATGGCGGCTTCGTCATGGGTATCGGTTTGCAGGGCGGGTTGGGAATTCACGTGACGATCTCCTTGGTATGAAAACTCAATCGATGGCGGAGGCGGCGCTCGGGTAGGCGGAAGCGCCCTCGCCGTCCGGTTCTTGCAGATGTTGGATTTCCGCCTGCAGCTTCGCCGCGGCGGAACGCAGGCGCGGCAGGTGCGCCTCGGCGGCCTCCAACGACAGGCGCGCCGCCGGGGCATGCACCGCGAGCCCGGCGACCACGCGCCCCTCGGCGTCGTGAATGGGCACCGCCAACGCGATCAGGCCGGCCAGGTTCTCTTCGTTGTTGGTGGCGAAGCCGTCGCGGCGGATGCGCTTCAGCTCTTCCTCCAGCCGCGCCGGATCGGTGATGGTGGTGTCCGTATAGGCGGTGAGCGGCGCGCTTTCGAGGATGCGCTTGCGCGTTCGGCTCGGCAGGTGCGCCAGCATCAGCTTGCCGATGGCCGTGGCGTGGATGGAAACCCGGCTGCCGGCGCTGAGTTGCAGCCGCAGCGGCCAGTCGCACTCGACCCGGTCGATGTAGACCACCGCGTCGCGCTCCATGACCCCGACGTTGCAGGTCTCGCCCAGGTCGTCCACCAGTTGCGTCAGCACGCCGCGCATGGGTGCCAGCCGCGCCGCCGAACGCAGCGCCCCCAGGCTGAGCGAGATCATGCGCGCGCCGACGCTGTAGTGGTCCCGCTCGAAGTCACGGCGCACCAGGTCCAGGTCTTCCAGTTGGCGCACCACCCGGTGCACGGTCTGGCGCGGCAGGTCCAGTTTGGCGGAAATATCCGCGAGACTGACGGGCCGGTCGCTATGCAGCAATGCGTCGAGAACCAGGGTCGCCTTTTGAAGGGCGGAACCGCTTTCTTTCTGTCCGTCCCGTTGCGCGTCTCGATTTGTGTCGGGCATCGACATCTCCCGTCGGCGTGCTATCACTATTGGCGAGCGATGGATGAGTGATACATCAGGGAAATCGTTTTTTCAATAATTTTTGACGTAATTTGTCTCATTTTTTGTATTTTTGCTGTTTCTGGATGTTTGAGACGTGACCGATTCCGAAGCCGCGCCACCGCCGCCCGCTTTCGCCGACCCGGGTGCCGCCTTCGCCGCCGGTCTCGCCGAGGGCGCGAAGATGCCGGCGATCATGGTGACCTCGTCAATGGTCGGGTTCGGCTCGCTGGCGCGCGACAGCGGCTTGTCGCTGGACATCACCCTGTTCCTCACCGTCGGCATCTGGGGCTTGCCCGGACAGGTGGCGATGGCGGAGCTCTGGGCCTTGGGCGCGCCGGTGCTGGCCATCGTCGTGGCGTCGTCGATGGGCAATCTCCGATTCCTGCCGATGGCGCTGGTCACGGTGCCTTGGTTCCGGGGCGACAAGCGCCCGGCCTGGACGCGCTATCTGGTGGCGCAGGTGATGTCGATCAACATCTGGACGCTGTTCATGCGCCGCGCGCCGGACATCGCGCTCACCGGGCGCTATCCCTTTTTCCTCGGGGTCGGCGCGATCTGCCTCGTCGGCGGTTCCATCGGCACGGCGCTCGGCTATGTGCTCGCCGGCGAGCTCCCCATCGAGGTGACCATCGCGCTGGTGTTCATGAACCCGGCCTATTTCATGTTCGTGTTCTCTTCGGTGCGGCAACGGAATTGCATCATCGCGGTGATCCTGGGCGTCGTCGCCGGGCCCTTGCTGCACCAGGTGACGACGGACTGGAGCGTGCCGCTGACCGGGCTCCTGGCCGGCACCGCCGCCTTCCTCATCGACCGCGCCGCAAGCCGGAGGGGACGCAATGCAGCCTCTTGAGCTCTTCGGCAGCACCGAGCTCTGGCTGCTGGCCGGGCTCTGCTTCCTCGGCACCTTCGTCTGGCGCGCCATCGGCGCCGCCGTCGCCGCCCATATCGACCCCGACGGCACCATCTTCCAGTGGCTCAACTGCGTCGCCTACGCCATGCTGGCGGGGCTGATCGCGCGCATCCTGCTGTTGCCCATCGGCATTCTCGCCTCGACGCCAACCCTCGACCGCGCGATCGCCATGGCGGCGGGCTTCGCGCTGTTCTTCGCGCTCCGCCGCCACGTGTTCATCGCCACGTTGACCGCCTTCATCGTCATGCTGGCGCTGTCGCTGGCGCGCGCGCACGGGCTCCTGGGTTAGGGCCGCGATGCGCGCTGCTTATGATGTAGTGATCATCGGCGGCGCCGCCATCGGCGCCGCCACCGCCTTCTTCCTGACCCGCCAGCCGGGCTTCACGGGTTCGATCCTGGTATTGGAAAAGGACCCAGGCTACACGCAGTGCTCGACGACGCTGTCGCTGGCCTCCATCCGCCAGCAGTTCTCGACGCCGGTGAACGTCGAGGCATCCAAATTCGGCGCCGAATTCATCAAGTCGGCACCCGAGCTGTTCGGCGAACGCGGCGAATTGAGTTTCCGCGAACAGGGCTACCTGGTGCTCGCCGGGCCGGCGGGTGAGGCGGCGCTTCGCGCCAACCACGAGCTACAGATTTCGCTCGGCGCCGACAACGCCTTGCTGACGCCGGCCGACATGCGCGCCCGCTTCCCCTGGCTCGCCACCGAGGGCGTGACGCTCGGCTGCCTGGGGCTTTCCGGCGAGGGCTGGTTCGACCCACACGCGCTCCTCAACCTCTATATCGCCGAAGCCAAGGGCGGCGGCGCCGAGTTCGCAAGCGCCGAGGCCATCGGCTTCGACATGCATGCCGGCAAGGTCGCGGGTGTGCGCTTGGCGACGGGGGAGACGATCGCCTGCGGCGCGGCGGTCAACGCATCCGGCATCCACGCCGATACCGTCGCCGGCTGGGCCGGCCTTTCGGTCCCGGTGGAGCCCCGGAAACGCATCGTCTACGTCTTCGATTGCCGCGAGAAGGCGGCACTTGAGGGCGCGCCCCTGCTGTTCGATCCCTCCGGCGTCTATTGCCGGCCGGAAGGCCAGTATTTTCTCTGCGGCCTGTCGCCGCCGGAGGGCGAGGACCCACCCTGCGACGACTTCGAGATCACACACCATTGGTTCGATGAAGTGATCTGGCCCACGCTCGCGCACCGCGTGCCGCTGTTCGAGGCGATCAAACCCGTCAACGCCTGGGCCGGGCATTATGCCTACAACACCCTCGACCAGAACGCGCTGCTGGGGCCGTTGCCCGAGGTGGCGAACCTCTACTTCGCCAACGGCTTTTCCGGCCACGGCGTGCAACAGAGCCCGGCGGTCGGGCGCGGCATCGCCGAACTGATCGCGCAAGGCAAATACGTGACGCTCGACCTCTCCGACCTCACTACCGAGCGCCTGTTGACGGGCCGCGCCGTCCGCGAGGCCAACGTCTACTGAGATGATGTCTGCCTCAGGCCGCCACCGGCCGGTCGCCGCCGATCTGGGTGCGGCGCATGTGGCGGCGCGCGTCGGCGGGGAAGGCATTGCGGCGGTGCAGGCAATAGCGGTTATCCCACATGATCAAGTCGCCGACCCGCCATTGCTGAGTCCAGGCGAATTCGGGCTTCGCCACATGCGCCCAGATCTCGTCCAAAAGCGCCTCGCTCTCGTCCACGCCGAGCCCGACGATATAGGCGTTGCGCCGCCGCCCCGGATAGAGCGCGCGGCGCCCGGTCTCCGGGTCGCGGCGCACCAGCGGATGCACCGAGCCCGGCACCTGGGAAACGTCGGCGTAGCGCTCCTCGAAGCCATTGCGTAACTGGCCGGTGGAATTGCGGGTCTTGTCGTGCTTGCACTGTAGCCCCGTCAGCCGGACCTTCATCTCGTCCGACAACCCTTCGTAGGCGGCCACCATGGAGGCGAAGCTGGTATCGCCCTCGCCTTCCGGCACCTCGATGGCATAGAGGGTACAGGCGCGGGCCGGGACCTCGTTATAGGTCATGTCGGCGTGCCAGTCGGCTTCGCCGTCGCCGAGCCCGCCGATGGGCCGGCCGGCATTGTCCTTCAGGTTGGAGATGACGTTGAGCTCGGGATGGGCGGGCACCCATGTCGTGCCGTAGGGATTGATCGGCGCCTTGTCGAGCGTGCCGAAATGGCGGCTGAAGCGGATCAGTTCGTCGTCGCTCAGCCGTTGGCCGCGAAAGCGCAGCACAAGGTGCTCGGCCCAGGCCCGCTTGATGTCGCAAATTTCGTCGGCGCCGACGCCGCCGGAAAGATCGATATCCTCGATATCGGCGCCCAGCGCCGCGCCTGTCGGAACCACCCGCATCAGAAAATCACCCCCCTGAGCGCCGCATGAAATTCGTTCGGCCGTTCCGCCATCATCATGTGTCCGGCATGCTCGATCAAGTGCACGGCGGCGCCCTCGATCCGTCCGGCAAGGGCTTGGCCGCTTTTCGCCGGCGTCATCTTGTCGTCCCGGCCGAGCACGAAGACCGCGGGGCAGGTCACTTTCTCCGCCGTCGCGACGGCGCTGCCGTAATCGTTGCAGGCGGCGAGATCGCTGCCAAGCACGCCCGCGTTCGAGTTCTTCAACAAGACCTCGCAAGCGCCCTGCACCCACAATCCGGGCAGCGGATGGCCGCCCTGCTGCGCTTCCGCCCCGAGCCCCCAGAACGTGATCAGCTCCGGCCCCAGGTCCTGGTTGGCGGCGGCGGCGGCGAGCAGGTCGGGATGCACCGGCATGGCTTCGGCGACGCCGGTGAGGACCAGCCGTTCGGTCTTGTCCGGATGGCGGGCGGCCACCTCGAGCGCGATCAGCGAGCCCATGGAATGGCCGACCAACGTCGCTTTTTCGATGCCGGCGGCGTCCATGAACCGCGCCACCCAATCGGCCATTTCCGGCACTGTCGGAAGCGCCGGGCCTTCGGAATAGCCGTGACCCGGCAGGTCGACGGCGTAGGCCCGGTGACCGGTGTGCGCGATGTTGCGGGTCTGGAACTGCCACACGGTGCGGTCCATTCCGGCGCCGTGGATCAGCACCACGGCGGGATCGCCCGCATCCCCTTCGCGGCTGCCGGTAGCGGCGTGCGCGAGCTTTCCGTCGACGGTGACGTCCATGGCTCCCCCCTTCCCCCTCAGACCTTCTGCGAGGCGCGGATCGCCTGTTTCAGGTCGGCGATGATGTCGTCCGGGTCCTCGATGCCGACGGACAGGCGGATCATCCCCTCGCCGATGCCGGCGGCGGCGAGCGCATCGGCGTTCATTTGCTGGTGCGTGGTCGAGGCCGGATGGATAACCAGCGTCTTGGCATCGCCGACGTTGGCGAGATGCGAGGCCAGCTTGACGCTCTCGATGAACTTGCGCCCGGCGGCGCGGCCGCCCTTGAGGCCGAAGCTCAGCATGGCGCCGGGCCCCTTGGGAATCAGCTTCCGGGCAAGCGCGTGGTCCGGATGCGATTGGAGCCCCGGATAGTTGACCCACTCGACGGCCTCTTCGGCTTCCAGGAACTCGGCCGCGGCCTGGGCGTTGGCGACGTGCTTTTGCATCCGCAGCGGCAACGTCTCGAGGCCCTGCAGGATATAGAAGGCGTTGGCCGGGCTCATGCAGGCGCCGAAATCCTTCATGCCTTCGGCCCGCGCACGCATGACCAGGGCTTGCGTGCCGAACTCATCGGCGAAGTTGAGGCCGTGATAGCCGGCATAGGGTTCGGTGAGGGTCGGGAACTTGCCGGACGCCTTCCAGTCGAAACGCCCGGAATCGACGAAAATCCCGCCAATGGCGACGCCATGCCCGCCGATGTACTTGGTCAGGGAATGCATGACGATGTCGGCGCCGTGCTCGAATGGGCGCATCAGGTAGGGCGTGGTAAAGGTGCTGTCGATCATCAACGGAAGGCCGGCATCGTGCGCCACTTGGGCGATGGCCGGGATATCCATCACCTCGATGCCGGGATTGCCCAGCGTCTCGCCGAAGACAAGGCGCGTGTCTTCGGTAATGGCGGCCTTGAAGGCGTCCGGGTCGCGCGGGTTGACGAAGGTGGTGGTGATGCCGAAACGCGGCAGCGTGTAGCTGAACAGGTTGTGCGTGCCGCCATAGAGCGAACCCGACGAGACGATATGCCCGCCCTTGTCCATCAAGGTGGCGATGGCGAGGAAGATCGCCGCCATGCCACTCGCCGTCGCCACCGCGCCGATGCCGCCTTCCAGCGCCGCGACCCGTTCCTCCATCACCGCCACGGTGGGGTTGGAGAGCCGCGTGTAGATATGCCCGGGCCGTTCCAGGTTGTAGAGCGCGGCGGCGTGGTCGGTATCGTCGAAGACGTAGGACGTGGTCTGGTAAATGGGCACGGCGCGCGCGCCGGTGGCCGGGTCCGGCTGCTGGCCTGCATGCAGGCTGAGGGTATCGAACTTGAGAAATTTCGGCGTGACCATCCCGACGCTCCCAGCTATCTACGGTAGGGGCGGACACTGTAAACAAGGACTTTCGAAATGGCACGCGAGATCAATTCGGTTGCCGTGATCGGCGGTGGGACCATGGGCGGCGGCATCGCCGGGCTCTGCGCGCAGATGGACAAGCCCGTGCTTTTGCTGGAAGTGAGCACCGAAGCGGCCGAAAAGGCGCTGGACCGGATCAAGCACGGCCGCCCGCCCGCCATCGACGATCCCGACAAGGCCGCCAACATCACGCTCGGCACCATCGACGACGACCTGCCGAAAATCGCCGAATGCGATTGGATTTGCGAAGCCATCATCGAGGACCTGGAAGCCAAGCGCGCGATCATGGAAAAGCTGGAGCCGCTGCGCCGCGACGGCTCCATCGTTTCCACCAACACGTCCGGCATTCCGCTGCGCGACATCACGGACGGCATGCCCGACCGGCTGAAGCGTGACATCGCGGTCACTCATTTCTTCAACCCGGTCAAGGTGATGCGGCTTCTGGAACTGGTCCCGGACGAGCAAACCACGCCCGACGTCATCGAGGCGCTGACTGATTTTTGCCGGAACACGCTGGGCAAGGGCGTCGTCAACGCCAAGGACACGGTCAACTTCATCGGCAACCGCATCGGCTGCTATTGGATGATGATGGGCCTGCACCAGGCCGGCGAGGCGCTCAAGGGCGGGCTTTCCATGGAAAAGGTCGACGCGCTGATGTCCGGCCCCATGGGGCTGCCGCCGACCGGGCTTTACGGCCTGATCGACCTGATCGGTCTCGACGTCATGGACCTGGTCGGCCAGAACCTATCGGTCAACCTGCCGGCCGGCGATCTCTGCGCCGAATACACCATCCTGCCCGAGCCCGAGCGCGCCATGCTGGCGCGCGGCCAGATCGGCCGCAAGGCGGGGGAAGGCTTCTACCGCATGCAGAAGCTCGACGACGGCTCGCGCAAGACCGAGGTCTTCGACCTGATGCTGGGGGATTGGCGCGACCATCACCCGGTCCACGTGGACCCGCGCCACGGCCATCCCGCCGCCATGTTCGAAGACGACGCCGAGGGCCGCCTGGCCTGGCACGTCATGGGCGGCACGTTGCTTTACGCCGCCGGGCTGGTGCCGGAGATCGCCGACGACGTGGTCAACGTCGACCGCGCCATGCGCTGGGGCTACGCCTGGAGTTGGGGCCCGTTCGAGCTGATCGACGAAGTCGGCGCCAAGCGCGTCATCGAGAAGGTCCGCGCCGAAGGCCATGAGTTGCCGAAGATGCTGCGAGTGCTGGAAGATGCCGGTGCCGATACCTTCTACCGCAACCACGGCAGCGAATACCTGGGCCTCGACGGCGAGTATCACACGACCCCGCCGGAGTAATCCCCTAGCCTGCCTGTTCGACGATGCCGTCGGCCAGGAGCTGGCCGATGCGGCCCTCCGAGACATCGAGCTCGCGCAGGATCTCGACACTGTGCTGGCCGCGCCGGGGCGGCGCCTGATCGGTGGCATGCACGTCGCGGTTGCCGATCCGGAACGGCAGGGTGGGCACCGTCACCGCCCCGTCGCCCTCGCCGCCGTAGCCATGCAGGTAGCGCCGCGCGGAAATCTGCGGATCGTCCAGGGCTTCGGGGAGCGTGCGCACCCGAGCCGCCGGCACGCCGCCCGCCTGCATCGCCGCTTCCCACTCGATGGCCGTGCGTTCGGCCAGGGCTTCCAGCAGCATCGCTTCCAGCGCGTCGGCGTTCGCCGTCCGGGCGGCGCGGTCGGTGAAGCGCGGGTCCGCGAGCCAGTCCGCGCGCCCGAGCACGCGGGCCAGCGCCTGGAACTGGTGTTCTTCGTTGATGCCGAGGCTGATCAACCCGTCCCTGGTCTCGAAGCTGCCGGCGGCAGGGCTGCGGCTGTTGGCGGCGTTACCGCGCTGCGTCGGCGCGTTGCCGGTGGCGAGATAGTCGGTGACGGAAGAACTCATCAGCGACATCGCGGTTTCCAGCATGGAGACGTCGATGAAGGTGCCGGTGCCGGAGCGTTCGCGCTCGAAAAGCGCGGTCGAGATGGCGAAGCCGGCGGCCATGGCGGTGCCGTAATCCATGATCGGCGCGCCCGTCCGCGTCGGCCCGGCACCGGGATCGCCGGTCATGGTCATCAGCCCGCAGGCGGCCTGGATGTTGACGTCGTAGGCGGGCGCATCCGCTTTCGGGCCGTGGCGGCCGTAGCCGGTCATGGCGCAATGGATGATCGCGGGATTGATGGCGCTGACCGAGGCATAGTCCAACCCCAGCCTGGCCAGCAGGCTCGGGCGGTGGTTCTCGACGAAGACGTCGGCGCGCTTGAGAAGCTCCGTCATCACCAGCTTGCCCTCGGCGTTCGAGAGATCGACGGCGATGGATCGCTTGCCGCCGGCCTGGGTCAGGTACGACGTGCTCATGGCACGGCCGGCGCGCGCCGCGTCGGTGCCGCCGCGCACCCGGGTGCAGTCCCCCCGGTTGGCGGTCTCCACCTTGATCACCTCGGCGCCCAGCAGTGCCAGGAAATAGGCGGCCGCCGGCCCCGCCAGAACATGGGTGAAATCCACCACGTGCAGACCCGCGAGCGGGCCCGGCTTGCCGTTACCGGTGGTCATCGTGATCTCCTCCCCCGACCGTTCGCCCCAGCATAGCCGCCCCGCCGAACCGGGCAAGCGCCGCCGATTTCTGTTGCCCGCAAGCCGGATTTCCTGCACTCAGGAAGCGATTGGCAGGTGACGGGGAGGTGACCTTGCGCGTCAAAGAACTGTTCCTAGGGGCCGCTCTGCTGCTGAGTTCCGCCGGCGGGCTGGTAGTGGAGATCGTCGCCGGCCGGCTGATCGCGCCCTATGTGGGGATGTCGCTTTATACCTGGACGGCAATCATCGCCGTGGTGCTGGCGGGGCTTTCCGGCGGGCATTGGATCGGCGGACGCATGGCCGGGCGCGACGCCTCCGACGCCAAGCTGGCGCGCGGCCTTGCCATCGCACTTGGCCTCGCCGCCGTCTCGACACTGGCGGTGCTGGTGCTGGTGCGGGTGCTGTCGGGGCCATTGTTGAGCAGCGGCATGGGGCCGGTTTGGGTGGTGGTGGTGCTGGCGTTTTCGCTGTTCTTCCTGCCCAGCCTGTTCGTCGGCGTCGTCGCGCCGGTGCTGACCAAGCTCGCCGTCGATGCCCGGCCGGACCAGCCGGGACCGGTGATCGGGCGCATGTATGCGCTGGGCACGCTGGGCTCCATTGCCGGGACGCTGGGGGCGGGTTACTTCTTCATTTCCTGGATCGGCTCCATCGGCACGCTGGTCACCGTCGCCGCCGTCTATGCGGTGCTGGCGGTGGGCTTCGCCGCGTCGAACCGCATCGGCGACGGTGCCTGGACGGCAGGCCTCCTGGCCGTCGCCGCCGCCGCGATCACCGCACCCGCCGACAAGGTCCTGGCCTTCACCTCGCCTTGCACGGTCGAAAGCGACTATTTCTGCATCCGCATCGACGACTTCTCCGGGCAATCGGGACGGCCGAGCACGCTGATGGCTCTCGACCACCTGGTGCATTCGATCAACGACCGCGCCGATGCCGGCCTCTTGTACAGCCCCTACATCCATTTCGTCGACGAGTACACCCGCCAGCGCCTGGGCGCCGAGGCCATGACCGGCAACTTCCGGGCATTTTTCATCGGCGGCGGCGGCTATTCCCTGCCGCGCGCCTGGGCGGCGGGATTCCCGGGCGCCCGGCTGACGGTGGCCGAGATCGACCCGACCGTGACCGAAGCCGCCCGCGCCGGCATGTGGCTGGATACCCGGCACTCGGCCCTCGACATCCGCCACCTGGATGCCCGCGCGCTGTTGCAGTCGTTGCCGGCGGCGCGCCAATTCGACGTGGTCTTCGGCGATGCCTTCCACGACATCTCGGTGCCGTCGCACCTGGTCTCTCGGGAATTTCACGCGGAAATCGCCAAGCGCCTGAAACCGGGCGGTTTCTACACCGTCAACGTCGTCGATCACGGCGGCGAGCCCAGGTTCCTGGCCTCGCTGGTGAAGACCTTGCAGCTCGATTTCGATGCCGTCGAGGTCTGGGCCGAGGCCGAGGAACTGGACGGTGCCATCGCCCGCGCCGGCCAGCGGGTCACCTATAACGTCGTCGCCTCGATGCGGGATTCGGATCGCAAGCGGGTGCTGTCGCGGATCGGCCTGGAGCGGCTCTGGCTGCGCTGGCCGACCGCCGACATGCTCGAACGCACGCGCGGCCGGGCGCTGGTGCTGACCGACGATTTCGCCCCCGTGGACCGGCTGATGTCGACGCTTCTGAACCAGCCCGAGTTCTGATCCGCTAACGAACAAGTGAATTTCCGCTCTACCACTTTATCGCTAGGGTGCATCCGTTCTATACGATAAGCCTCGAAGACCGGAGGATCGCCATGTCTGATACGCCCACCAACCCCGACCAGGTCCGCGACAGCGTCCGCGCCGCCTACGCGGACGTCGCCACCGGCGGCGGGTGCTGCGGCGCGCCGATCAATCCGGTCGCCTCCGAGAAACTGGGTTACGGCGCCGACGACCTGGCAACGGTGCCGGACGAGGCCGACCTCGGCGTCGGTTGCGGCAACCCGACCGCCATGGCCGGGCTCAGGGCCGGCGAAACGGTGCTGGATCTGGGCTCCGGCGGCGGCCTGGATTGTTTTTTGGCGGCCAAGGCCGTCGGCCCGGAAGGACAGGTCATCGGCATCGACATGACACCGGAAATGATTTCCAAGGCACGGGCCAACGCCGATAAGGGTGGCTATGCGCAGGTGGAGTTCCGGCTCGGCGAGATCGAGCACCTGCCGGTGGCCGACGCCACCGCCGACGTGGTCTTGTCCAACTGCGTCATCAACCTGTCGCCGGACAAGGGCCAGGTGTTCCGCGAAGCCTTCCGGACGCTGAAGCCGGGCGGCCGGCTGCATGTCTCCGACGTGGTCGAGACCGACCCGCTGCCCAAGCATCTGAAAGACGACGAGCGCCTGACCTGCGGTTGCATGGCGGGCGCGGCGTCGATCCGCGACCTGACCGGCTGGCTCAGGCAGGCCGGGTTCGAGAACGTGGCCATTACCGTCAGCGAGGCATCGCGTAATTTCATCGCCGAATGGGCGCCGGGCACCGGCGTCGAGCAGCACGTGGCATCGGCCGCCATCACCGCCGTCAAGCCGGCATGCTGAAGGCCGTCCGGCCGGGGCTCAAGGGCAGCGCGGAAATCACCGTCGGCGACAAGCATACCGCGCCCTCCATCGGCAGCGGCGAGATCACCGTGCTCGGCACGCCGGTGATGATCAACCTGATGGAAGCCGCCGCGCTCGATGCCATCGAGGAATTTCTCGAGCCCGGCCACCAGAGCCTGGGCACGCACCTGGACGTCAGCCACGTGGCCGCCACGCCGGTCGGCATGAAGGCCCGCGCCAGCGCCGAAGTGACGGCGGTCGAAGGCAACCGCGTCAGCTTCCGCCTCGAAGCCCACGACGAGACCGAGAAGATCGGCGAAGGCACCCACACACGGGTCGTCGTCAACGTCGAGCGCTTCGACGCGCGGGTGGCGAAGAAGGGCCGGGGAAGCGCCTAAAGCGGCCAAACGAGCAATATCATCGGCACCGCGACGACCACCACCAGGATTTCCAACGGCAGGCCGAGCCGCCAGTAGTCGCCGAACTTGTAGCCGCCCGGGCCCATCACCAGGATGTTCGACTGGTGCCCGATGGGGGTGAGAAAGGCGCAGGACGACCCGACGGCCACCGCCATCAGCAGCGAATCGGGATTGACCCCGATCTTGGCCGCCACCTCGACGGACAGTTGCGCCATCAAGATCGCCGTGGCGGCGTTGTTGATCACCGCCGAGAGCAGCATAGCGGCGACCAAAAGCAGCGCCAGGATGCCCCAGGCGGGCAGGAATTCCGCCATGCCGCCGATGGCGCCCGCCAGCAACTGGTCGGCGCCCGATTCCTTCATCGCCATGCCCACCGGCACCATGGCGCCCAACAGCACCACCACCGGCCAATCGACGCCCCGGTAAAGCTCGCGCGCGCGCATCTGACCGCTCAGCACCAACGCCACCACGGCGCCGGTAAAGGCGACCGGAATGGAGAGAACGCCGAAAACGCCGAGCGCGATGGCGACGGCGAAGATCATCAGCGGCACCGGCGTCGGGTCGCGGTGCAGCGCGATATGGCGGTGTTCCAACGGAAGGCAGCCGAGACCGGAGAGCGTCTCCGGCATGGCTTCCAGATCGCCCTGGAGCAGCAAAACGTCGCCGGGCCGCACCTGCACCCGGCGCAGGTGCTCGCGCAACGGCCGGCCCTGGCGCGCCATGGCGAGCAAATGCAGACCGTGGCGCCGTTCCAGCCCGGCTTGCGCGATGGAGCGCCGCACCAGGGATGAGGCCGGCGTCACCACCGCCTCCATGACCCCGACGTCCGCGCTTTCGTAGACGGACGGATCGAGATTGCGGTTGCCGACCAGCGTCAACGGCGTCTTGTGCAAGATCGCCTCGATCGCCTCGGTGCCGCCTTCCAGCAAAACATGGTCGTTGATGCGCAAGGGTTCGGACGGTTTCGGCCGGCCGATCTTGAGCTTGCCACGGATGATCGCGGCGACGGCGGCTTCGCCTTCCGGCGCGGCGGCCAGGACGTCGCCAATGGGCGTGCCGGAAAGACCTGACTTCCGGGGCACCAAGACCTCGGTGATGTAGTTTTCCACGTCGAAGATGTCGGCGTCGCCGCCCTTGGTCTCGCGCGTCGGGATCAGGCGCCAACCATGGAAGGCCATGAACAGCGTCCCGGCGGCGGCGACAGCAAGGCCGACGGGGGCGAAATCGAACATGGAAAACGGCGCGCCCGCGGCTTCGGCACGGAACTCGGCGACGATGATGTTGGGCGGCGTGCCGATCAGGGTGATGAGCCCGCCCAGCATGGAGCCGAAGGCGAGCGGCATCAGCAGTTCGCCCGGCGCCCGGTCGTAGCGCTTGGCCGCCTGCATGACCACCGGCAGCAACAGCGCCAGCGCGCCGACGTTGTTCATGAAACTGGACAGGACCGCCACCAGCCCCGACACCAGGGCGACCTGCAGGTGCGGGCCGGCCTCGATTCCGTCGAGCCAGCGCGTCACCCAGCCGACCATGCCGGAGCTTTGCAACGCGCGCGAGATCACCAGCACGGCGGCGACGGTGATGACCGCGGGATGGCCGAACCCCTCGAAGGCGGTCTCCGCCGGCACCACGCCGGCGGCGACGACGGCCAACAGTGCCATCAGCGCCACCACGTCGTGGCGAAAGCGCCCCCAGATAAACAGCCCCAGCGTCGCCGCCAGCACCGCGAATACGTAAGCTTGCTCGAAGGTCATGGGGGGAAGGTACGGTGCCTGCCGGCACGCATCAATGTTTCACGCTGTCTGTTGAAAAAAGGAAGATAATAGACTATTTTCTTCCTTAGAAAGGATGCGGCAGATGGCGCTCAACATCAAGGATCCGGCGACGGAGGAACTGGCTCGAGAACTCGCGGCACTGACCGGCGAGAAGATCACACACGCCGTGAAAGCCGCCCTGAAAGCCCGTCTAAATGCGGAAACGCGAAAGCGCGAGGCCGCCGCCCGCCGCCAACGCGCCCACCGGCTTCTGGACCGGGTTAACGAGAGTGCTGAGGAGCGGCCATCCAGCGATCACGACTGGCTTTACGGCGATGACGGCTTGCCGGCCTGATGCCAGCCCGATACCGGATGATTGATCGATGGTGATCGATACCTCCGCGCTGATTGCTTTGATCGCCGGTGAACCGGAGGCCGAGACCTTTCTCGAGGCCATCACCGAAGCGCCAAGCGCATCCCTTTCCGCCGCCAGCTATGTCGAGGCCGGCATCGTGCTGGAACGGTTTCCCGCCCACGCGGCGATCCTCGATGACCTGTTGATCGAATTGGACATCGATATCGTTGCCGTCACGGCCACCCAGGCGCGCCTGGCCCGCGAAGCCTTTCGCGATTTCGGCAAGGGCCGCCACCCGGCGGCGCTGAACTACGGCGATTGTTTCAGCTACGCCCTGGCCAAGACCATCGGCGAGCCGCTGTTGTTCAAGGGTGACGATTTTGCCCGGACGGATGTTGAAAGCGCGGCCGGATGACGGGAGTTTCGTCAACCCTTCCCAGAACAACTTGAAAACTATTTTTTCATCATCCTGGAAATCAGGAATGCCAATGCGCCCGCGGCGATGATTGTCGGCAAGACAGATTTGTTTTCGCTTCCTTTGCTTGAAACGCCGCAGCCGGCAAGTCGCGGGAACGGTCTTCGGATTGGCTGCTGTTTGCATGATTTTGGCTTTCAACAGGCGTTCTGCCTAGTCGCACAACTATCGTAGCAAGTTAGAGTTTTCGTTCTCCGCGATCTCCAAAATCATCTTCTTCAACACCGCGCGGGCGATGTCCTGGCGGCCTTCGGCGGTCATGACGAAGGCGCCGCGGCCGAAGATGACGTCGTTCCTGTAGTGCTCGTCCAGGGGCTCGCCCATGGGGCCGGTGCGCACGCGGCCCGGCAGGTTGACCACGAGGCCGTTGATGGTGACCCGGTGCTGGCGCGCCAGAAGGTGCACGTCGGCGAGCGGACGGCCGTTCATCTGTGGGCCGTCGCCGGAAACATCGACAATCTTGCGCCGGCCCTCGAAGGCGTTGGTCAGCATTTTATCGATACCGTAGGCGATCGCCTCGGAGATCGAGTTGTAGCCCCAGGCGGCGCGCGGCTGGGTGCGCAACTTGCCGGCGAAGGCGGCGGCCGATTCGGGCCCATCGATCAACATCCAGTCGACGATGGTTTCCTGGCTTTCGGGATCGCCCCATTCCACGTAGGTAAGCGCCACTTTCTGGTGAAAACCGCCGGCAACGGCGGCGAGGAAGCGCGGATGGGTGACGGCGGCGGCGTAGCCCTCGCGTTGCAACGCCAGTTCGTCGTCGTCGATGGAGCCCGAGCCGTCGGCGGCCAGCACCAGTTCCACGTCGACCTTCTCCTGCGCCCAGGCGGAGCCGGCGAACAACAGAACCGCAAGGACCACGAGCACGCGCATGGGCGAAGCCTAACACAAGGCCGAAAGCCCCGATAGAGCTGCCGGAGACCAGGGCCTGCGGTCCCCTTCCCGGCCCGGATCTCGTCAGTCGCGGTCGAAAACCTGGGCGCTGTCGGCGGACATGTCGCGTTCCGGCCAGCGGCCGGCCTCGACGGCGACGAAGAAGGCGTCGATCTCGGCATTGAAGCGGGCCGGGTCCTCCAGGTTCAGAAGGTGCCCGGATTTCGGTGCCACGCTCATCCCCGCCGTCGGCATGATCCGCTTCATGTGCAGGTTGACGTCGAGGCAGGGATCGTCCTCGTCACCGACCATCAACAGCGTCGGCGCGGTCACGCCGGCGAGTTCGGCGTCGAGATCGTAAAGCGACGGGCGCGCCGCCTGCACGGCGCGCATGGTGTGGGCGGAACCCTCGGCGGAGTGCTCGGAGAGGTGATCGACGAACTCACGCCATCCCTTGGGGTCCTTGATCTTGAGCTGGATGCGGTTGGGCGCCATGCCCATGCCCTCGCCGGCGATGGCACCGGCGGCCTGCATCCGCTCGGCCGAGGCCAGCGCTTCTTCGATGAAGGCGTCGCGCGTCGGCTTATAGGCGCCGGACCCGCCGCTCGCCGCGACAAGCGCCGAGACCCGGTCCGGATGGCGCATGGCCAGCATCAGACCCATGTAGGCGCCCATGGAAAGGCCCACCACGTGCGCCTTGGCAAGCCCCAGGTGATCGAGCAGGTGCACCGCGTCGGCGAGCGAGGTCTCCCAGCCGTACGCATCCGGATCGGACGGCACGTCGGACGGCGGATACCCCCTGGCCGCCGCCACGACGCAGCGGTAGCGGCGCGAGAAATAGCGCACCTGGTGTTCCCAACTGCGGTGGTCGCCACCGAACTCGTGCAGGAACAGGATCGGATAGCCTTCGCCGGTATCCTCGAAATAGAGCTTCACGCCGTCGCGTTCGGTATGGGGCATGGGACCTCCCTGATTTTTCGTTTCGGTGGTTTTACGCGGCTTCGATTTCGCGGGCAATTTCCGCGCCCTTGTCACGTTCCGCCAGCGCCAGTTCATACCGTGACTGCAATGCCATCCACAACCTGGGACCTGTGCCAAGATAGCGCCCTAGGCGCAGCGCCGTATCGGCGGTGACCGCGCGCTTGCCGTTCAGGATATCGACGACCCGGCCGGGCGGCACCGCCAGCTTTCGCGCCAAGGCATTGGCGCTCAAACCACGCGCGTCCATTTCCTCTCGCAGGAACTCACCGGGGTGAATGATTGCCGCCATTGGTCTCATCCTTTGTGATAATCCACGATTTCAACATCATAAGCATGCCCGCCGCGAAAACGGAAACAGACCCGCCATGGTCCGATGACGATCATTGCCCACTGCCCTCTTCGATCGCCCTTCAACTTGTGAAGGCCGATACTGGCGAGCGGCGCGATTTCGTCGAGCCGTTCCACTTCGTCCAGCAGCGCAAGGCGCCGCTCCGCCAAGCGGCCGTCCAGCCCGCGAAACGGGTTCTTGCCGTCCCGAAAGAACCGCTCGGCTCGCCGTGACGCCCACGACTTAATCATAACGCATAACGTAACACGTTATACGGAAATTGTCATCTTTCGGATAGCACCAGCCGCGCGGCGTCGGCGAGCGGCACTGCGGCGTCGCCGAGCAGCAGGGCGGAGATTTCGTCTTCCAGCGCCGTGTCGCCGAGCTGGAACGGATCGCGCGGCTTCAGGCGGTGCTCCACCACCAGTTTCGACCAGAGAAGCCGGCGCGCATCGCCGCGCTTGGCGTGGATCACCGTTCCCTCCCAGGCCATCAAGGCCGCCGTGGCGGCGTGGTAGAAGGCGCTGGTGACCTGGCGGCACTGGGCCTCGTCAGCCTTCGAGGCGCCGACGGCACCGATGCCCTCGACGGCGCGGTCGATGTAACCCTTGAGTTCCGCCCTGTAGGCGTCGGGGATGGCCTCGGCCTCGTCGAGGCGCGCGTGCAGGGCCGCCTGGAACGGCACGTGGCAGTCGTGCTTGGCGACCGCGCGGGTGACGGCGTCGAGCGCCACGATGTTCGACGTGCCCTCCCAGATCGAGCCCAGGTGGGCGTCGCGCAGCAGGCGCGGGTTGACGAATTCCTCCACGTAACCGATGCCGCCCCGCATCTCCATGGCGTCGCCGGTGACGCGGCGGCCGTCGCGGGTGGAGCGGAACTTCAACACCGGCGTGGCGATGCGCAAGAGCGCCGCCGCCTCCTGGCTGGCGGGCTGGCCGCCGTAGCCCTCGGCCTTGTCGAGCACGTCGGCGGTGAAGAACCACAAGGAAAGCGACTGTTCCGCCGGCAGTTGGATCTTCAGCATCTGGCGGCGCGCCAGCGGCTTATCCATCAGCGGCATTCCGAACACCTTGCGCCCGCGCATGACGGCGGTGGAATCGTGCACCGCGCGGCGCATCAGCGCCGATGACTTGATGCCGTTGGAAAGCCTCGACCAGTTGACCATCTCCAGCATCTGGTGGATGCCCCGGTCCAGCGGCCCGATGGGATGCACGACGGCGCCCTCCAAGATCACCTCGCCCGACGCCATGGAGCGCGTGCCGAGCTTCTCCTTGAGCCGGACAATTCGGTAATGGTTGGGCGAGCCGTCTTCCAGGAAACGCGGCAGCGCGAACAGCGCCAGGCCGCGGGTGCCCTCAGACGCCCCTTCCGGGCGCGCCAGCATCAGGTTCAGCTCCGCGTCGGCGTTGGAGCAGAACCATTTCTCGCCGTAAACCCGCCATTGGCCGTCTTCGAGGCGCGCGATGGTGGTCAGCGAGCCCACGTCCGAGCCGCCTTCCTTTTCCGTCATATACTGGCCGCCCTGCCAGAGCTCGCCGGTGTCGGTGGTGCTCATCTTGGGGATCAGCCAGTCCTTGATCTCGTCGCTGGCGAACTTGAGGATCGCATGCATGCCGGAATCGGTGACGTTGATCGGGCAGCCGAGGCCGAATTCCGCCTGGTTGAACAAATAGGTGAAGGCGTGCTTGGCGGTCGCCGGATAAGGCTCCGGCCAGTCCATGATGCCGGCGCGGTGGCTCATGGCATGGATGCCGAAGGTGCCGTAGGCGGCTTCTTCCAGCTCGCGGTAGGCCGGGTGGTATTCGATCCACTGTTGGTCGCGCCCGAAGCGGTCGCGGTGATGCAGGACCGGGGTGTGCCTGTCGGCCAGGTGCGCGGCGACGTCGAGTTCATTGGCGGCCATGGAGCCGAGCTTCGTCAGCCAGGGCGTCAGGTGCTCCAGCAACGCCGGCGCCAGATAGACCGAAAGCAGGTCCTTCAGACCGATGTCTGCGTCGTAGAAATTCCAGCCCCGGGTATCGGGCGCGAGGGCGGCGGAGCGGTTGGCGGAAGCATCAAGCTGGCGTTCGACGTTCATGGCGGGAATCTCCCAAAGGTGACGGTCTCGGATGGCCGGAAGGTGCGGCCAATCGGGTTGTGCGACAATCGATAAAACCGTAACTTCGTTTGAGTTTTTCTCAATCGAAGACCGGGAGGCCGACCTGTCCGCGCGAGACCTGCCGCCGCTGAAAGCCTTGCGCGCCTTCGAAGCGGTCGGCCGCCATCGCTCCATCACCCGTGCCGCCGACGAGCTCAACGTGACGCCCGGCGCCGTCAGCCGCCAGGTGCAGTCACTGGAGGGATGGCTCGGCACGGCGCTTCTGGTGCGCGGACACAGGAGCATCGACCTGACCGACGCGGGCCGGCGATACCTGGATGAAATCGGCGCCGCCCTGGCGCAGATCGCCAATGCCACGCGACCGTTCCTGAAGGCGGCGCAGAAGCGCCCCTTGCGCATCTGCAGCTACCCGACCTTCACCCAGCGCTGGCTGATCCAGCGCTGGAAGGAATTCAATCGCGTGCATCCGGAAATCGGCTTCGCGTTCTCGACCTCGCTGATGCCGCTGGACGAACCGGCCGACGCCTTCGACGCGCGCATCTGCCTCGGCCACGAGAACGAGCGCTGGGACGGTTGGGAGGCGCTGCACCTCTACCGGGTCGAGATGATCCCGGTTTGCGCGCCGGGCCTGGTGGCGGCGAACGGCGGCGCCATCGATCCCACCGAGCTCGGCAAATTCTCGCTCATTCGCGGCGCGCCACGCCCCGACGACTGGGCGCGGTGGCTCGCGGAAAACGGCGTCGCCGGCGCCGATCCCACGTCGGGGCCGGTGTTCGAGAACTTCAACCTGGCCATGCAGGCGGCCATCGAGGGCGCGGGCATTCTGCTCGCCGACAAGGTGCTGGCCGCCGACGACCTGGCCGCCGGGCGCCTGGTGCAGCCGTTCGGGCCGGGGCGCAAATCGCGCCACGCGTTTTATTTCGTCATGTCGCGCCAAAAGGCGTCGGACCAGCGCCTCCGGCTGTTCGCCGACTGGCTCAAGGAAACGGTGGCGGCAAGCTAGAGGGTGTTGACCAAGTGCCCGCCGTCCACCGGCAGCACGACACCCGTCACATAGGCGCCGGCGCCCGACGCCAGCATCAACAACGGCCCCTCCAGTTCCGGCATTTCGCCGGTGCGCTGCATGGGCACGCGCGAAATGATCTGCTTGCCCGCGTCCGAGTGCAGGAAGTCGCGGTTCAAATCGGTCTCGAAATAGCCGGGCGCGATGGCATTGACGCGGATCTTGTAACGCGCCCATTCCAGCGCCAGCGCCTTGGTCATCTGCGCCACGCCGGCCTTGGAGATGGCGTAGGGCAACAGCCCCTTGGCGACGCGAACCCCCAAGATCGACGAGATATTGATGATCGAGCCGCCGGTGCCGGCCTCCGCCATGCGCTGGCCAGCCGCCTGGGCGACATTCCAGACGCCCTTCAAGTTGGTGTCCATGACCCGGTCGAAGGTCTCCTCCGTCAGCTCGATGGCCATTTCCCGCCCGGAGATGCCGGCGTTGTTGACGACGATGCCGACCGTGCCGGCGGCGGCTTCGAGCCCGGCAAAAGCGCTGGCGACGCTTTCGCGGTCGGTGACGTCGAGGGCCACGGCCACGGCCTTGCCGCCGGCCGCCTGGATTTCGTCGACCACCTGGGCGACGCGGTCGGCGCGCCTGGCGGCGACGCCCACGTGCGCGCCGGCGCGCGCCAGGGTCTGCGCGAAATGGCGGCCGAGGCCGCTGGACGCGCCCGTCACCAGGGCACACTTGCCGGTCAAGTCGAATAGGTCGGTCATGGTCGTCAGAGCTCCTTCACTTTTTCGCGCAGCACGTATTTCTGAATCTTGCCGGTCGAGGTCTTGGGCAGCGGCCCGAACACCACCGTTTTCGGCGCCTTGTAGTGCGCCATATGGTCGCGGCAAAAGCCGATGACGTCATCGGCCGCGACCTCCGCCGCGCCCGGCTTGAGCGTCACGAAGGCGCAAGGCGTCTCGCCCCAGGTGTCGTCGGGCTTGGCGACGACGGCGGCTTCCATGACGGCAGGATGCTTGTAGAGCGTCTCCTCCACCTCAAGCGACGAGATGTTCTCGCCGCCGGAAATGATGATGTCCTTGGAGCGGTCCTTGATCTCGATGTAGTGGTCCGGGTGCATGACGCCCAAGTCGCCGGAATGGAACCAGCCGCCGGCGAAGGCGGCTTCCGTCGCTTCCGGGTTCTTCAAGTACCCCTTCATCACCGTGTTGGAGCGCACCATCACCTCGCCGATGGTCTCGCCGTCGGCGGGCACCGGGGTCATGGTTTCCGGGTCCATGACGGTCTGTTCGAACAGCGTCTGGCAGCGCACGCCCTGGCGCGCCATCTTCTCGGCCCGCGCGTCCAAATCCAGCGCATCCCACTCGTCCTGCCAGGCGCAGAAGGTCGACGGCCCGTAGGTCTCCGTCAGGCCGTAGGCGTGCACCACGTTGAAGCCCATGCGTTCCATGGCGGCGATGATGGCGGTAGGCGGCGCCGCACCGCCGGTATATACGTCGACTTCCTGTTCGAACGGCACTTTGTGGTCGTCCGGCGCGTGCACCAGCATATTGAGCACGATCGGCGCGCCGCAGACCAGGTTGACGCCGTGGTCGCGGATCATCGGGAATACCTTGGCGGTATCGACGTTCCTCAAGCAGACATGCGTCCCGGCCGCCGCCGTCACCGCCCAGGTGAAGCACCAGCCGTTGCAGTGGAACATGGGCAGCGTCCAGAGATAGACGGTCTTGCGGTTGAGCCCCCAGACCGCGACATTGCCGAGCGCATTCAGGAAGGCGCCGCGGTGGTGGTAGACGACACCCTTGGGATTGCCCGTCGTGCCCGACGTATAGTTCAGGCAGATGGCGTCCCATTCGTCGTCGGGCCAGCCGTCAAAGGCGGGATCGCCGCCGGCGATGAAGCTTTCGTAGTCGGTCTCGCCCAGCAGTTCCCCACCCTCGGCCAGCGCATCGTCGATGTCGATGACGGTGAGCTCGCGGCCGGCCTCCGCCAGGGCTTCCTTGATCACCGGGGAGAACTCCCGGTCGGTGAGCAGAACCTTGGCCTCGCCATGACCCAGGATGAAGGCGATGGTCGCGGCGTCGAGGCGGATATTGAGGGAATTCAGCACCGCGCCCGTCATCGGCACGCCCCAGTGCGCTTCCAGCATGGCCGGCGTGTTGGGTGACATGATCGCCACCGTGTCGCCCTTGCCGATGCCGAGCCCCTTCAGCGCCGAGGCCAGCCTGCGGCAGCGGGCGCCGAATTCGGCGTAGCTGTAGCGCGCATCGCCGTGGATCACCGCCGTGCGCGACGGATAAACCTGCTCGGCCCAGGCCAGGAAGCTGATCGGCGTCAGCGGCTGGTGGTTGGCCGGGTTCTGCCCCAGCCCCATTTCGAAGATGCCCGGTTGCGTCGACATCCCGCGTCCTCCCGTTGTTGGTTCCCCCATCCATAGCACCCGCGCCGCCGCCGGGAAATACCGGGAAATGCCGCCCGCAACCTTTGCCGTCGATTGCACCCGGCGCGATCCCGCGATACAACCCTATCTCCGCATATGGATGGGATTTTGAACATCAAAGGACGAAAACCATGAGCGACACGACCAAGTATCTCCTGCCCGAAGACCGCATTCCGAAATCCTGGTACAACATCGCCGCCGACCTGCCGGAGCCGCTCGCCCCCGTGCTGCATCCCGGCACCGGCCAGCCCATCGGTCCGGACGACCTGGCGCCCTTGTTCCCGATGGCGCTGATCGGCCAGGAGGTCTCCACCGAGCGCGAGATCGAAATCCCCGAACCCGTGCGCGACGTCCTGAAGCTCTGGCGCCCAGCGCCGCTCTATCGCGCGCGCCGGCTGGAAGCGGCCTTGGATACGCCGGCGAAGATTTACTACAAATACGAGGGCGTCAGCCCGTCGGGCTCGCACAAGCCCAACACCGCCGTCGCCCAGGCCTTCTACAACAAGGAAGAAGGCACCAAGCGCTTGTCGACCGAGACGGGAGCCGGCCAGTGGGGCTCGTCGCTGGCCTTCGCCGGCAACCTGTTCGGCCTTTCGGTCGACGTCTACATGGTGAAGATCAGTTACAACCAGAAGCCCTACCGCCGCGCCCTGATGGAGACCTACGGCGGGCGCTGTGTCGCCAGCCCGTCGACCGAGACCGAGGCCGGCCGCGCCATCCTGGCCCAGCATCCGGATTCCAACGGCTCGCTCGGCATCGCCATTTCCGAGGCGGTCGAGATCGCGGCCAAGAACGACGACACCAAATATGCGCTCGGCAGCGTCTTGAACCACGTTTTGCTGCACCAGACCGTGATCGGCCTGGAAGCCATCGAACAGATGGAAATGGCCGGCGACTATCCGGACATGGTCATCGGCTGCGCCGGCGGGGGGTCGAACTTCGCCGGCCTCGCCTTCCCGTTCATCGGGCGCAAGCTGCGCGGCGGCGAGGACCCCCGCGTCATCGCCGTCGAACCGGCCGCCTGCCCGACCATGACGCGCGGCACCTACGCCTACGATTTCGGCGATACCGGCCACCTGACGCCGTTGGTGAAAATGCACACGCTGGGCTCCACCTTCGTGCCGGAGGGCATCCACGCCGGCGGGCTTCGCTACCACGGCATGGCGCCGTTGGTGAGCCACCTCTTGGACCACGGCCTGATCGAGGCGCAGGCCTTCCACCAGACGGCTTGCTTCAAGGCGGGCATTCAGTTCGCGCGCACCGAAGGCATCGTGCCGGCGCCGGAATCGACCCACGCCATCGTCGCCGCCATCGAAGAGGCCAAGGCCTGCAAGGAACGCGGCGAGGCCAAGACCATCCTGTTCGGGCTCTCGGGCCACGGCAACTTCGACATGCAGGCCTATACCGACTTCCTCGACGGCAAGCTCGAAGACCACGCGCATTCGGAAGACGAACTGGCGCGCGCGCTCGGCGAACTGCCGCCGGTGGCGGCCGAGTAGAGGCCGGCGTGGAGAATACGCCCGCGCTGGTCCGCCCGCTCCGTGGGCTCCGGCCGGCGCCGGGCCGCGCCGCCGACGTGGCGGCGCCGCCCTACGACGTGGTCAACGAAGCCGAGGCCCGCGCCGCCGCCGACGGCAAGCCGTTCATTTTCCTGCACGTGTCGCGCGCCGAAATCGACTTCCCCATCGGCACCGACTCGCATTCGGATGCCGTCTACAAGAAGGCGCGCGCCAACCTGGACGGGATGATAGCAACCGGCGTGCTGGTGCGCGACGAGGCGCCCAGCTACTACGCCTACCGCCTCAAGATGGGCGATCACGTGCAGACCGGCATCGTCGGTGCCGGGTCCGTCGCGGAATACGACCGCAACCGCATCCGTCGCCACGAACTGACGCGCCCCGACAAGGAAGACGACCGGGTCCGCAACATGGAAGCCTTGGGCGCCCAGACCGGCCCGGTGATGGTGACGCACCGGAAGGACGCCGCCGTCGCCGCCGTCATCGATGCCGCGACCCAGCGCGAACCGGCCAGCCACGTCATCGCCGAGGGCGGCGTCGAACACACCATCTGGGTGATCGACGGGGATGCGGAGATCGCGGCGCTGAATGCCGCGTTCGACGCCATGGACGCCATCTACATCGCCGATGGCCACCACCGCTCGGCCTCGGCATCGCGCGTCGCGGCGGCGCGGCGCGGGCCGGCCTCCAAGGGAGACGAAGCGCACGAGTTCTTCCTCATCGTCTCGTTCCCCGACGACGAGGTGCAGATCCTCGACTACAACCGCCTTGTGCAGGACCTGAACGGGCTCTCGGCGGCCGACTTCCTGGCCCGCATCGAACAGGACTTCACCGTCGCGGCGCTGGACGGCGCCCAACGCCCGGCCGAGGCGCGGCGTTTCACCATGTATTTGGGCGGCCGCTGGTACGGCCTCGGCCTCAAGGCGCCGGTGGCAACGGACGATCCGGTGGCGGCCTTGGATATCTCGGTGCTCACCGACCGCTTGCTGGCGCCGGTGCTCGGCATCGGCGATCCGCGCCTGGACGAACGCATCCAGTTCGTCGGCGGCATCCGCGGCATGGCGGGACTCTCTGAGCGCGTGGACAGCGGCGAAATGGCCGTCGCCTTCGCGCTCTACCCGACGTCGCTCAAAGACCTGATGGCGGTGGCCGACGCGAACCAGGTGATGCCACCCAAATCCACCTGGTTCGAGCCGAAACTGGCGGACGGGTTGGTGTCGCTGGTCTTGGATTGATGCCGTCCGGCTCGGGAGTTCACGACGGCCAGGTGCCAAGAGCTGTTGTTCGCCGAGTTGACTGGAAATGCCGGCTTTCCGATCGGTAACCGAGCGTCACATGTTCACCGCCTGATAGACTGGAGACGGCCTCCTCTTAATACGCATTATTTGAAATGAAACGAACATTAATTGTGCGAATAACAAGACGCCTGAATAAATAATTATAAAATTAATATAATCCGATATTGTGATATCGATCCGAAATACCCATATATTATTTAACAGAATATAATTTCTGTTTTCATGAAAGTTTTTTTTATATGTCATTCAAGAAATTTGCAGCCGCGGAGAGTGCGGCCAACAAAGCGACTCCCAATGAGACCGCAAAGGCGGCCCCGATGGACGGGTTGCCAAAGAATCCGACAGTTCAAGCGGACGTAACTTCTGCCACGGAAACACCGTCAGACAAGTCGTAGGTTTTGCACCGGAGGAGGGTTCGCCATCCTCCGGTTCTTCAACATCTTCAAGAAAAGACACGGCCCACCTATCGGGAGGCGGCCGGTTTTTGAATTGCGCTCAATACACCCTTAAAGAGGAAGCCTCATATGCCTTCACAGAATAATGGAAGCGGCCCAAACGGCCCATGGGGCAGCCAGCCTGGTCCGATCCCGGATATCACGGATATTATCCGCAAGAGTCAGGACAGCATTCGGCGCATGCTGCCGCGCGGCGGCCCCCGAAGCCTGTTGGTGGTCCTTTTGGTTGCACTTACCGGAATGGCGGTGTGGACGTCCTATTATACCGTACCCAGTGATTCGGTAGCCGTGGTGCAACGCTTTGGGAAATACCTCAAGAACGTCCCGCCCGGCCTGCACTTCAAACTGCCGTTTGAAATCGACGTAGCTACGATCGTGCCCGTCAAACGACAGCTAAAGCAGGAATTCGGGTTTTCGACCCCCGGCGCGCGGGACCCCTATCAGGGGACACGCCAGCGTGATGGCAAACGCGAAACGGAAATGGTCACCGGCGACCTCAACGCCGCCCTGGTCGAATGGGTGGTCCAGTACCGGATATCTGATCCGGTTAAGTTTCTGTTCGAGGTCCGCGAACCCAGCGAGACGCTTCGCTATGTTTCCGAATCCGTCATGCGTGAGGTCGTCGGTGACCGCACCGTGGACGAGGTAATCACCATCGGACGCCAGGAAATCGAATCAGAAGCCCTGACCAAGATGCAGGCGCTTTCGACAAAATACGTGATGGGGCTGAGCATCGATCAGGTACAGCTCAAAAACATCAACCCTCCTCAGCCGGTGCAGGAATCCTTCAACGAGGTCAACCAGGCCCAGCAGGAGAAGGAAAAGCTGATCAACGAGGCCAGGCGTGATTACAACAAGGTGATCCCACTGGCCGAGGGCGAGAAAGACCAGCGTATCCGAGAGGCCGACGGCTATCGGCTCAAGCGGATAAACGAGGCGGAGGGCGATGTCGCTCGGTTCAGCGCCTTGCTGAAGGAGTACAACAAGGCGCCCGAAGTTACCCGACGACGCATCTACATCGAAACGTTGCAGGACATAATGCCTGGCATCCGCTCGAAGATCATCGTCGATGAACAGGCAAACGGCATTCTGCCGCTACTCAATCTTAATTCTCAGAACGGAGTTGCCAAATGAACAAGGCGCTTAAATTGGCGATCCTGATCGTCTTCGGTGCCGGTGCCTACGCGGCGGCAAGCTCCGTCTACACGGTGAATGAAGTCGAGCAGATGATCATCACGCAGTTTGGCAAGCCGGTCGGTGAGCCCGTTACCGAGGCAGGCCTGAAACTCAAGGTCCCTTTCGTTCAGGATGTCAATCCGATCGACAAACGGGTGCTTGAGTGGGACGGCAGCCCGTCGGACATGCCGACCAAGGACAAGCTCTACATCTCGGTCGATCTGTTCGCGCGTTGGCGCATCACCGACCCGCTCCAGTATTTCCTGCGCCTACGCGATGAGCGCAGTGCGCAATCCAGGCTCGACGATATTCTCGGCAGCGAAACCCGCAACGCGGTGGCCAAGCATGAGTTAATTGAGATCATCCGCACGACCAAGGGCCGCGTGCCGTTACGCGACAACCTGCTGACAGAGGCAGAGCGTGATCTGAACATGGGCGCTTTGGTGCCCATTCAAAAGGGACGCCAACTGGTCGAACATGAGATTTTCGCCGCCGCAGCGGAAAAAGTCCGCGTGTTTGGGATAGAGTTGCTCGATATCCGGTTCAAACGAATCAACTACAACGAAAGCGTCCGCCCGAAGATATACGACCGGATGGTCAGCGAGCGCCGCCAAATCGCCGAGCGTTTCCTGTCGGAAGGTCATGGCGAGGCGGCCAGGATACGCGGCAACCGCGTTCGTGACCTGAACAAGATTCAGTCCGAAGCCTATAAGGAAGTCGAGGAAATTCGCGGGAAGGCGGATGCGAAAGCAACCGAAATCTACGCCGCCGCCTACAACCAAACTCCCCAAGCCGTGGCATTTTACGAGTTCACCCGGACGATGCAGGCCTACAAGTCGATGATTGCCGAAAACACAACCTTACTGTTGTCCACCGATAGCGATCTTTTCAAATTTCTGAAGGGAATGTCGCCAAACGACAGAACCCGTTCCACACCCGGTGGGGCCGAAACAGGCAAATAACGAAAACCGGGGTGGTGCCGCCCACCTTGCCGGGCGACGTCACATTTGATTGCCATTTCTAAACTTCATCAAAACAGGAGTACTCAACATGGCCGAACCCATCAACACAGTCGCCCTGGCGCCCTCAGGTCCCGAAAACGTTGCGGAAATGCAGAAATACGGCATCACCAAAAAGCCCATCGATTACTATTTTTATGGTGAATATCGCTACACCACGTTGCGCGATGCCCTTGCCCAAGCGAAGCGAATGGCGGGCCCGGCATGATCCTCCTGGGTGCAAGGCATTCGGCGGCTCGCCAATGGCTTTGAACTTTCCCAACTCGAGCCGCAGCCTTGAGACCGAAAAGAAACGCATCCGCTTTTGGGGATACGACAGCGCCATCGAGATTACTTTCTTTATGGAGTTGGACGCCCTCATGAAGATCAGCCCGGCGGCAGAGTTAGCCGAAACAGGGTTGTTGGATGCGTTTGATGGAGCGTTGGAGCAAATCCATCAGGTCGCCGAAAAGGTCTACCGTCGCGCTCGCGAACGTTCCCACGTTTACGTATTGGCGGCGAACGAATTTTGAATGCCTTTGTCACCTTATTTCAAAGCGCGGCAGGCCTTTTTCAGGCGCCCGCAACGTGAAGCATTGTTCACTGAATTTTCATGAGAAAGAAGAAAACGATGAATTCACAAACCCTTATTTCGGGAGCGGACATCCACCCTGAGCGCGGATCACCCGGAGCGAAAAAGCCTCGGTCCTGCTTGAGGTGTAAAGAGACATTTGAAAGCAAATGGTCAGGCGAGCGGATTTGTCGGCGCTGCAAGGGGTCGACAGCCTGGCGAAACGAGGAACCGTTCAGGCGTCGCCGGCGGACAGAGAACGACTAATATCAAGGCCGTTCAAACTGAATGCTTTGGCAAGACAACTGGTACGCGTCTCGGTGAATTTTACGCATAAAAAGTTTAAGGAGATATTTTGAACGCAAAAATCGCAGAGTTTTATGGAGCGCAAAAACACGTTGAGCCCCTATACCCAGTATATCTGCCCTTGAAGACGGCGGATATCCTGTCTGGGAAAATCGAAAAAACGATTGAAATCATAACTGTCCCGAAACCGGCGGACGCAACGAAAAACCAAAAGAATGTCGGGATCGTACTGGATGAAGAACGAATTCAAGAGATTTTGGCAAAACACTATGAGACCGTCACCATAACCGAAATAAACAGCCATGGTGATCTGGACAAATTGGCAACCAGAAACCCAGACCTCGTTTTTTCGGGTGTAAAGTATTTTGAATTCTTCGGCAAAACGCTGTGGTTGAACGATTATTTGGATATTTGCGGGATTCCATATATCGCATCAGGCAAGACCGCGCTCGATCGCGAGTCCGATAAAGGCCGTGCCAAAGCGATCATGCAAAAAGCAGGGATCACCACAGCTGGGTTCTTCACGACAAGTCCCGGAGAACATCCAACAGAAGATTCGATCTCAGTATCATTTCCCTTGTTCATTAAGCCGGTCACGGGTGGCGACAGCCGAGGCGTGGATGCCAACTCCGTCGTTACCGACTTGAAGGGTTTCCTGGCAAAGGTCGCTGAGATTCAAAACCTTCAAAAGTCACGTTCCCTGGTGGAAACCTACCTAGCCGGCGAAGAATACAGTGTTGGAATATTTGAGGACATTGCGACGGGTATCCTTACGGCCATGCCCATACAGATCATTGTCGAGGAAAATCGGAACGGAAACCGAATTCTCGATTTCGACATTAAGAGAAACGATGCCGAGAGGGTTATCGCGGTTACGGATCCGGCAGTTCACAAGCAACTTTCCGATCTGGCAAAGGCGGCATTCAAAGCCTTAAACGGAAAATCGTTCGGTCGCGTCGATATCATGATGAGTGAGGGTGGGGTTCCGCACTTCATCGAAGCCAACCTCATGCCTGGGCTCCGCAAGGGATATTTTTATAGGGCCTGTAAGCTCAATCTCGATATGAGCTACGAGCAGATGATTTTGAAGATTGCGGCAAATGGATTGATTTGCAGATGATCGGGCGCGGGATTCTTTCATCGGGATCGACGATGAAAATAGCGTTCCATGATCAATCTTCGCGCCGCGGATGCAATGATATGCAAAGCTTTGGTCAGTAGAAATTTCTCTGTATCGGGATTGCGATCAGCGCATTTTTCACTGTCATCCCGGGGCTTGGATCGGGCGGTTGGGCGCTGAATCGGTCCCAGGCGGAAAAGACCGCGAACGGCCGCGATCCGCGCCTGGACGAACGCATCCAGTTCGTCGGCGGTATCCGCGGCATGGCGGAACTGCAAGAGCGCGTGGATTCCGGCGAAATGGCCGTGGCCGACGCGGGCCAGGTGTGCCGCTGACATCCACCTGGTTCGAGCCCAATCTGGCGGACGGGTTGGTATCGCTGGTTTTGGATTGATGCCGTCCGGCATCGGTTTTCACAATAAGTGAGAAACACACGGCCCTGTCGGTGATCGTGCCGACAGCGGATGTCGCTCGGCTCGGGAATTCACGACGGCCAGGTGCCATTTGCGGCCATCCGGGGAAAGTCGCTCTTGCATCGTATTTTTTCCGGAACGCTCGAGGGCTCTAAAGCCGACGTTGCGAAAACGTTGACGTTTTACCCCTCTGATATGGATCAATGCGCATATGCGTTGATCCGCATATCCTTTTCCGCATGCAGGAAATACTGACCGCCCTTTCCGAACCGACCCGTCGTGCCGCGCTTGCGCTGCTCTGGGGTGGAGGGGAGCAATGCGTCTGTGAACTGATGACGAAACTCAACACGAGCCAGAGCCGAATGTCGCGGCATATGAAGGTGCTGCGCGAAGCCGGGCTTGTGCTCGACAGACGCGACGCGCAATGGGTGCGCTATCGCCGCAATCCGGAACTCGCATCGGAACTGACGGCGGTGATCGACGCGGTGATGGCGGCGGAAAGCAAGCCTGAAAGGCAAATCGCGTGACCACAAAAGCCCAAGATATCCGTCTCTTTTTTGGCGCACGGGACTGGCATTGGTATGTCGGCTTGCCTGCAGCGGTGCTGCTCTGGTGGCTTGTTTACGGACAACTGATCCCATTTTCGGAATGGGTAACCTCGCTGTTTCCTGTCGCACGCGACAGCCACACCGGTGAGGCCATTGCATTCTTTGTCTATGACCTGCCGAAGGTGTTGCTGTTGTTAACCGGCATTGTCTTTGTGACCGGCGTCCTCCGCAGTTGGTTCAGCCCTGAGAAGACCCGCGCGGTTCTCGCCGGCAAGCGCGAGATACTTGGCTATCCGCTCGCCGCCCTCTTGGGCGTACTAACGCCGTTTTGCTCCTGCTCGTCGGTACCGCTCTTCATTGGGTTCGTTTCTGCGGGCGTCCCGCTTGGCGTGACTTTTTCCTTCCTGATCGCGGGGCCGATGGTGGGGCCAGTCGGACTTGGGCTGCTATACGGCCTGGTGGGGTGGAAGATCGCCACAATCTACCTCGTGTTCGGCTTTACCATCGCCACCGTGACAGGGTTTGTTCTCGGCCGCATGGGGCTGGAGCGATATCTGCAAGACTGGGTTCGTGAGTTGAATACTGGCTCTGCGGGTGATCTGCCGGAAGACCGGTGGACGCTGACCGATCGGCTGAAAATAGGTCTTGAGCAGGTACGTGAGATTGTCGGCAAGGTCTGGGTCTGGGTGCTGTGTGGCATCGGCGTCGGCGCGGTCATCCACGGTTATGTTCCCGAAGAGATCATGTTGCGGATCATGGGTGGTGATGCCTGGTGGTCCGTGCCAGCCGCTGTCGTCGTGGGGATTCCGATGTACACCAACGCGGCGGGCGTCGTCCCCATTGTCGAGGCGCTTCTGGGCAAGGGCGCAGCACTCGGCACGACACTCGCTTTCATGATGTCGGTGATCGCGCTCAGCCTGCCCGAAATGATTATCCTCAAGCAAGTGCTGACGCTCCGTCTGATTGCGGTCTTCATCGCCGTCGTGGCGGTGGGTATCCTCGCCACGGGCTTTCTGTTCAACGCCATTCTCTGAAAGGAACATCCATGAAAACCGTCAAGGTATACGGACCCGGTTGCAGCCGCTGCGACGCCACCGAAGCGCTGATCAACGATACTGCCGCAAAACTCGGTATCGAGGTCGATGTGGAAAAGGTTTCCGATCCGAAATCCATCGCCATGGCGGGCGTCATGTCTACGCCAGGGATCTCGGTTGACGGCAAGCTCGTTCACGCCGGTGGTCTGCCGGATGCGGCGAAACTGGAAGGCTGGCTTTCCGCATGATGCGCGCTGATCGAAACGGGTAGCGACATCGTTGCCGTACCGCATCGTCCGCCATGCAAAATTAATATTAGGAATTTATTGACTTTCTTGGGATTCGTTCTATATGAGGAGCCGGATCGCCGTTTCGGCGGCGGAGCCGCGCTATTTCACAATCGAATAGGATATGGACCGGCACCGATGTCCGCGCGCGCGCGGGAGGGTTGGGGCCGGAAGGCAAGAAAGCGTGCAACGCCTTCGCGGGGACGACGGAAATATCAGCGGGAAAAATTGGGTTCGTTCCTGAGATTTTTTTGAGTTCGCTTTAGAATCAATAGGTTCCAACCCGCGTTTTTTTCGCCTCAGGCGCCCCGTCCACGCGTTTCGCGGTAGACGATCAGGAGCCCCGACGCCACCACCATGACCGCGCCCAGCACCTTGACGGCGCCCGGAAGATCGCCCCAGACCATGAAGCCGAGCGCCGCCGACCAAACGAGAGAGAGATACTTGAACGGCGACACCACGGCGCCGGCGGCGAGTTGCAGGGAAACGACGATGAGGAAATGCGCCATGGTGACGAAGAACCCGGCCAGGGCGAACAGCCCCCATTGTTCCAAGCTCGGCCAGTTGGACCCGAAATTGTCGCCGAACGGCAGCGATACGGCACCGCCAACGACCGCGACGATGGAGGTGTAGACCATCACCGTGGCGGCGCTGTCGGACGTCCCCATGCGGCGCGTCACGATGTCGCGGAGCGCCGAGACCGTGGCGGCGGCGAGCGGAAACACCACCCAGGCGTTGAAGGCATCGGTGCCGGGCTGGATCATCACCACCGCGCCGGCGAACCCCAAAAGCACCGCCGTCCAGCGCCAGAAGCCGACGTGTTCCTTGAGGAATATTGGCGCCATCGCGGTCAGGAACACCGGGCTCATGAAGATCAGCGCCGCCGCTTCCGCGAGCGGCAGGTTGATGAACGAAACTGTCACCAGGATGGAGACCACGAAGGCGACCAGGCCCCGGCCCCAGATCGCACCCGGCTGGTTCAGCCTGAGCGTCTTCAGCCCGCCGTTGCGCCAGACGAAATAGCCCAGCACCGGAAACGCCCAGATCCCCCGGTAGAACATGATCTCGCCGGCATGGAAATCGACCACCAGCCATTTCGTGATGGCGTCGTTGGTGGCCAGCAACAGCGCGCCGCCGGTCATCGCGGCCATGCCCCACAGCGTGGCAGTTCGGGATTCCGGTTGGGTCATGCGGGCCGGCGCGAAGAGCGCCTCAAACCGCGCCCCAGCGGCCCGGATGGGCGCCCATGCGCATGGCGCTGGCGCGGCACGACGGACAGATGCGTTTCTGCGTCGATGTCGGATTGAATTTCTTGCCGCAGACGTGACAGTACTGCGCCTGGCGGCGGTCCGGGCCGCGCCGGTCGGCGGCGATGCCCGATGCATGCGCCCGCCGCTCGCCCTGGCGCCGTTCGACGCCGTCCCACCCGGCGACGCCGCCGGCCTTGCCGGCTTCGGAAAGATCGTCGTCAGTCATAACGCTCCTCGGTCCACCCCTCGTCCCGAGGCTCCCATTATGCCGGTTTTGGCCCTTGCGGCGAGTCCAAAGGCAAAGATTTCACGCCGGCGGCGGTGGATGGGAGGGTCGTGATCTCGGGCTTCTTGTCCGGCTGGATTGGATGCGGCATGGTGAAAACCGGCGATGGCCGTCCCCCGGCGCAACGCACCTGAACACAACCGGACAGTTAGCATGAGTTTCGAAAAACCCTATGAGGGCCTGCGTGTCCTCGATCTGAGCCAGGGCGTCGCCGGCCCTTACTGCGCCATGCTGTTGGGACGCCAGGGCGCCGACGTGATCAAGGTCGAACCGCTGGAGGGGGATTGGGGCCGCCATCTGGCGCCGGCCTATGGCGACAACACCGCATTCTCGATCGCCGCCAACATGGGCAAACGGGCGCTCGCCCTCGATCTCAAGGACGATGAAGGGAAACGGATCGTCGAGCGCCTGGCCGCCGAGGCCGACGTCTTCGTCGAGGGCTTCCGGCCGGGGGTCATCGACCGCCTGGGCTTCGCCTACGCGCACCTGTCGGCGGACAATCCGGGACTGGTCTACGTTTCGATCTCCGGGTTCGGGCAACGCGGGCCGCTCCGCGACAAACCGGCCATGGACCCGGTGCTGCAGGCCTTCACCGGCTTCATGTCGGAGAACACCGGACAGGACGGCATCCCGCACAGAACACCGTCAATCATCAACGACATGGCGACGGCGCTTTACGCCCAGCAGGCGGTCGCCGCCGCGCTTTATGCGCGACGCGACGATGGCCGCGGCCGGCGCATCGAGGTCAGCCTGATGGAGGCCGCTGCCTCGCTGCAGGCGGTGCGCTTGATGAGCGGCTACCGGGACGGCCCCTACAAGCCGAGCATGATCCCCAACGGCGTGTTCGCCACCGCCGACGGATGGATCCAGATCGTCGTCCTCAAGGATGCGGATTTCCGCGAGTTGGCCGCCGCGCTCGGCAGCCCAGAGTGGGCCGACGACCCCCGCTTCGCCCGCGCCGAAGACCGCCTCGCCAACGGCGATGAACTCATCGCGGCCATTGCCGCCATGCTCGCGGGTGACACCTCCGACATATGGCGCCGCAAGTTAACCGCCGCCGGCATCCAGAACGAGGCCGTCCAGTCCTACCGCGAGTTCATCCACCATCCGCACGTGGAGGAGACCGGCGTCGTCTCCTGGCTGACGCAGCCCGGATCGGCGGAGCCCTGGCCGGTTCCCAACGTTCCCGGCGCGGCCAGGGCCGAACCCGGCACGGCCGAGGCCACAGCGCCAGCCATCGGCGCGCATTCGCATGAAGTGCTGACCGAGTTGGGCTACACGGATGGAGAAATCGCCGCCCTGGCCGCGCGCGGCGTGGTCGGAAGCTAGACCGGCTCCAGCGGTGCGTTGAGGATCGAGCCCGGCACGATCACCCCGCCCCGGTCGCCGACGGTGAGCTGGCCGTAGCGCTCGCGGTAGACCTCTGGCAGCGGCCTGGCACCGGGCACCGCCAGCCACAATCGCAGGATGTGGCGGCGGCGTTCGGGCTCGCCCCATTCCTCGTATTCGGTGCGGTTGTGCAAGATGGTGTGGTTGTGCATGAACAGAAGCTCGCCGGCATCGAGCGCGAACTCGAGCCGCAGGCGCGGATCGTCGGCGAGCGCATCCATCATGTCGAGCGCCGCCAGGCGCGCTGCGGTGAACGGCTCGACATCGTCGAGGCGCGGCGCGGTGCGGATGTAGTCCGGCGTATAAAGCGCCGAGAGGAAGCCCTCGTGGTAGTTGAACACCGGCATGGTGTAGTGGCTGCGGCCGTCGGCGGTGATCTCGCCGCGGCGATCGACGGGCAAGGGCCGGACCAGCTCCGCCAACAGGTCGGGGCGGGTGTCGTACATCTCGTTGTAGATGCTCATGGAACTGACGACGCCGGAAAGCCCGCCGGACTTGGCCGGATTGAGACACATGAGCCCGACCACGTCGCAGGAATCGGTATGATAGCTCTGGCGCTCCGTGGTCTGGTAGAGCCGCACGTTGCCGTCCTTGCTCGATAGCCCCAGGTCGCAGACGTGACCCAGGATATGGCCTTTCTTGTTCTGCGAGCGCGCGCTGCCTATGTGGGTGCCGATGCCATAGTACATGGTCGCCGCCATGCGGATGTCGCCTCGGTGGGGGTCGAGTCCACTCACCAAGGCAAAGCACCGGCCGTTGAGGCACTGCTCCACCACGCGCTCGATCAGCGGCGCGGTCTTGGGCAGCGGAAACCGCTCGCGGGTGATGTCGGCGATCTCGACATCCGCATCGATCAGCGCGCGGGCGGCGGCCTCGACCTCGGCCACCTGTTCGGGGTCCAGTTGCAGGCGCCAGCCGCCCTCGCCATCGCCCTGGGCCTCGATGTCGGCGACGGTCCAGGCGGCGGGCCCGGTGACTTTCGGCGGCAGGTCGTCTGTGTTCATGCTTGGGCCTCAGACCGGTTCCAGCGGCGCATTGAGGATCGAACCCGGCACGATGACGCCGCCGCGGTCGCCGATGGCGATGGACCCGTAGCGCTGCTTGTAGACCTCGGGCAAGGGCCGCGCACCCGGGATCGCCAACCACAGCCGCAAGAGATGCCGGCGCCGCGCGGGGTCGCCCCATTCCTCGTAGGCGGTGCGGTCGTGCATGACGGTGTGGTTGTGAACGAAGGAGAGATCGCCGGGCTCGAGCGCGAACTCGATATTGAGGTGCGGGTCGTCGGCAAGCGCGTCGAGCATGTCGAGGGCTTCCGTCTGCGCCGGCGTCAGGGGCGGCACGCCGTCCAACCGGGGCGCCGAACGGATGTAATGCGGCGCGTACAAGGCGGAGAGGTAGCCTTCATGGTAGTTGAACACCGGAATCTCGAAGTACGCCCGGCCGTCGGCGGTGATCTCGCCGCGCCGGTCGGTGGCCATGGGCTTCAGCAGTTCCGCCAGCAGGTCGGGCCGCGCGTCAAACATCTCGTTGTAGATGGTCATCGAGCTGACCAGCCCGGACAGGCCGCCCGACTTGGCATTGCGAAGACACATGAGGCCGACGATGTCGCAGGAATCGGTGTGGTAGTTCTGGCGCTCGGTGGTCTGGTAGATGCGCACGTTGCCGTCGGTGGTGGAAAGGCCGAGGTCACAGACATGGCCCAGCAGGTGGCCTTTGCCGTTCTGCGAGCGCGCGCTGCCCATGTGGGTGCCGATCCCGTAGTACATGGTCGCCGCCATGCGCACATCGTCGGCATAAGCCGGCAGCCCGCGAAGCGACACGAAACCGCGCCCATGCAGGCATTCCGCCACCGCCTCGGCGATCACCGTCGCCGTTTCCGGCAGCGGGAACATGTCGCGGGTGATGTGCTGGATGGGCACGTCCCGCTCGACCAGTGCCCGGGCGGCGGCCTCGACCTCGGCCACCTGGGCCGGGGTCAGTTCGACCCGCCAGCGTCCCTCGGCGGCCACGTCGGGGCCGTACCAGGCGCTGGGGCCGGTGATTTTCGGCGGCAGGTCGAACTCGGTCATGACGAAAACCTCTCCTGGCCGCCGATGATGACGCGTTCGATCCCGGCCGGCGGCTGCACGGGATCTTCGTAGGTGCCGTGATCGATGATACGCGCGGCATCGAACAGCACAAGGTCGGCGGCCTTGCCGGGCGCGATCTCGCCCCGGTCCGCGAGGCCGAAGCACTTGGCCGGGAGGCCGGTCATCTTGTGCACGGCCCGAGCGAGATCGAACAGCTCCCGCTCGCGGACGAAATGGCCGAGCACGCGCGGAAAGGTGCCGTAGAGCCGGGGATGCGGGTGCTTGTCGGACGGCATCCCGTCGGAGCCGACCATGCAGGCCGGGTGCGCAAGAATACGCTCCAGGTCTTCGTCGGCCATCTGGAAATAGACCGCCTTGGCCGGGTTCAGGCGCTCCACCGCGGTCTCCAGGTCGCAACCCCAGTCGGCCATGATGGCGTCAAGGTCGCGCCCAGCCTGGTCGGGGGCGCCGTCTGCCTCGGTGACCAGGACGCGCTCCGCGACGGCGGCGAACTTGGCCATCAGGCCCGTGGAACTGGCGGTATAGGGATAGGCGTCGAGATGAATGGACTGGCCGGAACCATTGGCCGCATCGATACGCTTCAGCGTCTCCGCCGACTTGCCCCAGTTGGCGGTGCCGCCGCACTTGTGATGCGAGATGACGACGCTCGCACCGCCGCGGCGGCCGATATCGATGGCTTCCTCCACCGACTGCACGACGGCGTCCGACTCGTTTCGCATATGGGTGGCGTAGAGCCCGCCGTGATGCGCGGCGACCTTGGCCAGTTCGACGATCTCGTCGGTCACCGACGCCGCCCCCGACGGATAGGCGAGCCCGGTGGAGAAACCCGCCGCGCCGGAACTCATGGCCTCTGCCAGGTAACCCTGCATGGCGGCCACTTCGTCGTTCGTCGCCGGGCGGTGGATATCGTCCATGGCCGCCGCGCGCAGGTTCGAGTGGCCGACCAGCGTCACCACGTGGACGTCCGGATCGGCGGCTTTCAAGGCGGCACGGTATTCGGCGAAGCTGTCGAACTTCCGCCCGGACCCCGAACCCAAGAAGATGAAAGGCGGCTCCTTCAACTCATCGCGCGGGCCGAAGGGTGCTGGCGACACGCCGCAGTTGCCGACGACCACGGTAGTGACGCCCTGGGCGGTCTTCTCGGGGATGCCTTGCGGGCGCAGCAGCGCCATGTCGTCGTGGGTATGGGTGTCGATGAAGCCGGGCGCCACCGCCAAGCCGGTGGCGTCGATCACCTCATGCGCGGTCCAAGCGGAAAGATCGCCGACGGCGGCGATTTCGCTCCCGTCAACGGCCACGTCGGCGGCGCGGCCGGGCGCACCGGTGCCGTCATAGACCGTGCCGCCCTTGACCAGGAGATCGCATCGTCCTTCCGCCATCGCCGCTCAGCCCCGGCCGACGAACGGCATCTTGGTGGCCATGATGGTCATGAACTGGATGTTGGTATCGAGCGGCAGCGACGCCATATAGACCACCGCTTCGGCTACCTTCTCCACATCCATCATCGCTTCCGCCTTGATCTCGCCCGAAGCCTGTTTGACGCCCTTGGCCATGCGCGCCGCCATCTCGGTCACTGCGTTGCCGATGTCGATCTGGCTGACGGCAATGTCGTATTTGCGGCCATCGAGCGACAGTGTCTTGGTGAGGCCGGTGATGGCATGCTTGGTGGCGGTATAGGGCGCGGAATCCGGCCTCGGCGCATGCGCCGAGATGGAGCCGTTGTTGATGATCCGCCCGCCCATCGGCGTTTGCGCCTTCATCAGCCGGAACGCCTGCTGGGCGCAATTGAAAGTCCCGGTCAGATTGACGTCCACCACCTGCTTCCAGCGTTCGAACTCGAGGTCCTCGAACAGCACGCCCGGGGCGTTGAGGCCTGCATTGTTGAAGACGACATCGATGCGCCCGTGGGTCTCCTTGATGCGCGCGAACAGCGCCTCGACCGAGCCCGGATCGGCAACGTCGGTCGGCACCACCAGCGCACGGTCGGCGGCGTCACCGGCCAAACCGGCGGTTTCCTGGAGCGGCTCCTCGCGGCGCCCGGCGAGCACCACCGAATAGCCGGCCCGCAAGAGCGCCAGCGCCGAGGACCGGCCGATGCCGGACCCGGCGCCGGTGACCAGCGCGACTTTTCCTTCGCCGCTCATGGCTTAGCGCATGACGAAGGGGTTGGGCGTCTCGGTGGCGGTGGAGATCCAGACCGTCTTGGTCTGCATGTACTCCTGGATCGCCTGCTGGCCGCTCTCGCGCCCCAGCCCCGATTGCTTGTAGCCGCCGAAGGGCGCCACGTAGCTGACCGCGCGGTAGGTGTTGACCCAGACCGTGCCCGACTTGATACGCTTCGGAATCTCGATGGCGCGGCGGATGTCGCTCGTCCACACGCCGGACGCCAGGCCGTAAATGACGTCATTGGCGATGGCCACGGCTTCGTCGTCGTCGCGGAACGGGATAATCGACAGCACCGGGCCGAAGACCTCTTCCTGGGCGATGCGCATGGAATTGTTGACGCCGGCGAAGATCGTCGGCTCCACGAACCAGCCATCGCCGCACTCGGGGCGCTCGGCCTTGGCGCCGCCCAAGAGACACTCGGCGCCATCCTCGCGCGCCACGTCCATGTAGCCAAGAATCTTCTCGTACTGCGGCATGGTGGTGACCGGACCGACCTGCGTATCCATGGACATGGGATCGCCCATCCGGGCGGTCTTGGCGAAGTCGACCAGCTTATCGACGAATTCGTTATGGATGGATTCCTGTACCAGCAAACGCGAGCCGGCGATGCAGGTCTGGCCGGTGGCGGCGAAGATGCCGGAGATGGCGCCCTTCACTGCGTTCTCGATGTTGCAATCATCGAAGACGATGTTCGGCGACTTGCCGCCCAACTCGAGGCTGACCTTCTTCAGGCCCGCCGCCGCCTGCTGGTAGACATGCGCGCCCGAGAAGGCACCGCCGGTGAAGGCCACCTTGGCGACGTCCGGATGCACGACCAGCGGCTCACCGGCTTCCTTGCCGAAGCCAGTGACGACGTTGAAGACGCCCTTCGGGAAGCCGGCCTCGGCGACCAGGTCGGCGAAGGCCAGCGTCGAAGCGGAAGTGAACTCCGACGGCTTCACGACAACGGTATTGCCCGCCGCCAGCGCCGGCGCCAGCTTCCAGGTGAGCAAAAGCAGCGGCGAGTTCCACGGCGTGATCATGGCGCAGACGCCCAGGGGCTCTTGGCGGGTGTAGGTGAAGGTATCGGGCTTGTCGATGGGCAGTACCGCGCCCTCGATCTTGTCGGCGAGACCGCCGAAATAGTAGTACCACTGCGGCAGGTACTGGCACTGCATGCCCATTTCGGCGATCAGCTTGCCGTTGTCCTGCACCTCCAGCTTGCCCAGGCGTTCGGCATTGGCGACCAGGATGTCCCCGAGCTTGCGCAGCAGATGGCCGCGCTGGGTGGCGTTGAGGCCGGCCCACTCGGGGTTTTCAAGCGCGCGCTTGGCGGCGTCCACGGCGCGGTTGGCGTCTTCCTCGCCGCCGCGCGCCACCAGCGCCCAGGGCTTGCCGGTAAAGGGATTGAAGGTTTCGAAGTATTCGCCGGAGGCCGGTTTCACCCGCTCCCCGTCGATGTACATGTCCAGTTTTTCCAGCTCGGCCATGGCATCCTCCCTCAGTGCCGCGTGAATTCCGAGCTAAACGATACCCTCCTCGCCCAACAGCGCAAGCCGGAAGCGGTCCTTCAGGTACGCCCCGTCCTTGGGCGGCAGGACGAAAGGCAGCGGCTCGGCACGGACCTTGATGACGAAGACGGCCGGGCCGGACGCGCCCAGGATATCCGGGATCGCCGCATCCAGTTCCGCCTGATCGCGAACCGTGGCGGTCACGGGGATGCCGCTCGCCGCCGCGATGCCGGCAAGATCGGCCTTATGCGCGGTGGCGGTGGCCTGCATGCCGGTCTCGCCGTAGCGTTCGTTGTCGAAGACGGCGATGGCCAGGTTGGCCGGCGCCTGCACGGCGACGGTGGCGAAGGCGCCCATGCCCATCAGCGCCTCGGCATCGCCGGTGGCGACCAGGACGCGCCTCGAAGGCTGTGCCATGGCGAGGCCGAGCCCCATCGGGATGGCGCCGCCCATGGCACCCCAAAGGGGGAAAATGCTGGGCCTGTCGCCGGCCGCGGTGAAATCCCAGTTGGTGGATCCGAGGCCGGTGACCATCAACAGGTCGTCACCGCCAGCATCGAGAATCTGCTTGGCCACGGCGCGGCGTTGCAGTTCAAAGTTGTTGGCGCGAGAAAGATCGGTCATGGCCGTCACTCCTTGAAGGTCTTCACGGGCATCAGCCGCTGGTGCAGCAACAGCGCGCCCACATGCATGCCGACGAAGGCCCGATGCAGCATGGCGCGGGCCTGGTTGCCGACATCGGCCGGGTCCTCGACGGTATCGACCATCACGTCCATGGCCCTGAGCGCCGGCTCGGTGCCGCGCCCCATGGGCATCTGCCAGGGATTGAACTCGTGCCACTGGCCGCGCATGGTGATGAAGCTCGCGAACGGGAAGCGGCAGGTGCGCATCAGCCCGATCATGTTGATGCAGTTGCCGACGCCCGACGATTGCATCAACAACGCCCCCCTTTGGCCGCCGAGCCAGGCACCGGCCAACATGGCAATGCCCTCCTCCTCGGTGGTCAGCGGCACGGCGCGCATGTCGTTGTCGGCAATGCAGGCGTCGATCAGCTTCGCGTGGCCGGCATCGGGCACGAACGCAACCTGCTTCACGTCCGCCTCTTTCAAGGCGTCGTAGATGTCTTTCCACCAGTCCATGTCTTATCCTTCTCTCAACTCCAACGCTTCCGCGTCGCGGGCATCCAATTGCCAGCCGCCACGCGCGCGCTTCCACAAGGTCCAGGCGCCGAACAGCACCACCAAAGTGGCGATCACGGGCCTCGGCACACCGCCCATCATGTAGAGCGGAACCGCGGCGGTGAAGCAAGCGATTGGAAGATAGAAAAGCGTCCATTTCCTGCGTCCGCGGTCGCGCTGGAACAGCGGGAACGCCGCCGAGAACAACGCCACCACCATGAAGAACAGCGACCAAGGGCGGGTGAAGAAGGGTGTCAGGCTTTCGTCGATGGCAAGCGCCCGGGCGAGATTGAGTTCGGCGATGTTGCCGAGCACCACGCCGAGGATCATCGGCGCCAGCGGGAAACCGAACTGGCGCATGATGAATCCGATAATCCCGAACCAAAGCAGGCTCCAGAGATCGAAGGTGACATTGTTGAGCGCGAACACCCCGATACCGCAGAAGCCCAGGATCACGCTGGCCAGCATGTACATGCGGATGCGCGTCACCAGCACGAATACGCGCAGCATGAACGACTGGAAGAAGATCATCATGAAGGTGGCGATGAAGAACGCGGTGAAGATGGAATAGACCAGCACCGGTTCGTCGGCGATGAAGCTCGGGCTCGGCACCACGTCGTGGATCAGGAGCGCCCCTAGCATCACCGCCGCGGTCACGTCGCCGGGAATGCCGAGACCAATCAGGGTGATCAGCGCGCCGCCCTCGACCGCGTTGTTGGAACTTTCCGGCGCGATGATGCCTTCCGGCGTGCCGGTACCGAACTTGTCGGGCTCCTTCGACGCCTTCTTGGCCTGGTCGTAAGCGAGGATGTTGGCGACCGAGCCGCCGGCGCCGGGAAGGATACCGGTGAATACGCCGATAGAGGCCGAACGCAGCAGCACCAGCCAGTGCTTACGGATTTCCCGAAGCGCGCCCAGATGGTCGATACGCGCCCGCACCGTGCCCTGATCGGAAAGCGATTGCCGGGCCTTGGCCGGATCGCGCACGTCGCTGAGGAGTTGCGAGAAGGCAAACAGCCCGATCAGCACGGCGATGAAGTCAAACCCCGACAGCAGCGCGTCGGATCCGAAATCGAAACGCGCCATGCCGGCGGCTTCATCTTCACCGACGGTGCGGACGAAAAGCCCGAGCGCGCCGGCGATCAGACCCTTGACCAGATGCTTGCCGGCGAGGCTGGCGGTGATGGTCAGCGCGAACATGACCAGCATGAAGAAATCCCAGGGCTGGAACTCGAGGCCGACGCGCGCCAATTGCGGCGCCAGGGTCATCAGGCAGATGGCGCTGAAGATGCCGCCGAAGAACGACGACCAGACACCGAGCCCGAGCGCCAGACCGGGGTTGCCGGCCCGCGCCATGGGGAAGCCGTCGAAGGTGGTCGCCACCGACGACGGCGTTCCTGGGATTCCGGTCAGGATGCCCGCCATCAGGCCGCCGGAAAGCCCGCCGACCATGACGCTGACCATAGTCGCGGCGCCCTGCTCGGGCGGCATGGAAAAGGTGAACGGCAAGGTCAGGACCACCGCCATGGCGATGGTGAAGCCGGGAATCGCCCCGGCGATCAGCCCACCGGCGACACCGATGGCCATGAACAGCATGGTCTTCCATATCCACAGCCCGGCAAGCGCCTGCTCGAAGTGGAGAAAGGCTTCAGCAAGGTAATCAACGAACATCGGCGGGCCTCACTGGGCGTAGGGGTTGTAGATCACGCCTTCCGGCAGCATGACCTCAAGGCCGAAGGTGAACAGGCTCCACATGGCGCCGACGGCGCAAACCGCGATGACCGCGTGCAACGCCATCTGCTTCGGCTGCCAGCCGCCGAGCATGTTCATCAGAATGAACACGAACAGGATGCCGCCGATCAGCATGCCCAGCACCGGCATGGTCAGCAGGTACAGGAAGAACATGACGAAACAGATGACCGGATTGCGCCAATAGGCGATGAACCCGACCAGGCCGGGCTCGCGCTCTGAGGCCAGACTAACCTCGTCCGGGCCGGCCTTGATCGACTGCACCAGGTAGATCAGCGACAGCAGCGACAGCACCGCCAGGATGATCCGCGGCCAGGTAGATGGCATCAGCACGCCGTAATCCGGCGAGCGGATATCGAACGACGCCCAGATCAAAACCCCACAGGCGACCAACAGGCAAATGGCAACGATGGAATCGCGATTCATACGGCTCATGATGAACCTCGTCCTTTCCCATCCAGATCGAAGAAACGGGAAACCCCGGGCCGGTGCGTCACACCAACCCGGGTTCCTCGTTCGGTTTCAGGCGACCAAGATTTACTTCTTCTTGTACATGCCGATCTTGATGGCGACCTTCTCGTGGTCGGCGAAGGTCTTGTCGGCCCACTTGCGGTATTCTTCCGGACCGACCCACTGGATGCCGGTGCCCTTGGCTTTCATCTGCTTCAGGAGGCCCGGATCCTCGGCGGCCTTTTTCAGGATCATCGCCCAATGGTCGACGATCTCCTTGGGCGTGCCCTTGGGCGCAACGACGCCGCGCTTCAGCGAGTAGGTCATGTCGACACCCACTTCCTTCAGCGTCGGCAGGTTCGGTAGTGCCGGGTCGCGCTTGTCGGCGGCGATGGCGAAGGCCTTCAATTCGCCGGCCTCGATGTACTTGCGGCCCGAGGCGACGTTGATGGTGCCGAGCTGGATGGCGCCCGACAGCAGCGCAGTCATACGCTCACGGGTGCCGTCGAAGGGCACGTACTTGAACTTCATGCCGGTCATGTCTTCCATCAAAAGCCACATGAACTGGCTGGTCGAGCCGAAGGTGGCGCCCGCCTTCATGGTGTCCGGCGCCGCCAGCGTGGCCTTCTTGAATTCGTCGAAGTTGTTCCACGGCACCTTGCCCGAGGCGCCGACGATGTCGGGCGTGTCGGTCAAGAGCGCGACGGTCTCGAAGTTTTCGAACGAGAACGGAATGCGGCCGTTGAGGAAGCTGATAATGGCGCTCTGGTGGATGGCGAACAACGTGCAGCCATCGGGCTTGGCCTTGGCCGCTTCCTTGGCGCCCTTGTTGCCGCCCTGGCCGGGAACGGTGACGACCTTGAGCTTCGGCGTCACGTCCAGGTCCTGGATGGTCTTCTCGAAGATGGAGAACAGCACGTGCGTACCGCCGCCGGCTTTCCACGGCACGATCAGCTTGGCGGTGCTGCAAGGAATCTTCGGCGCTGCCGACGCGGGCGCGGCGGCGACCCCGAACGCCACTGCGGCAGCGGCAACGGAAAAGGCGAATTGACGGAACTTCATGGTTTCTCCTCCCTAGTGTTTTACATACCCCGGCATTCTTGGATTTTTCAGCCGACCGGGTTTCCAGCCCCTATATCCAGGCATGAACGACGTTTGCCCGTCAAGGCCTTCGTGGTATACCAGATGCAAAATCAATGTGGGGGAGCCCAGTCCAACATGCGTAATCTCGAACTTCCCGGCCGTTCGCCGGCTCACGCCACGGCCGGCATGGCCGCCACGTCACACACCCTTTCGACCGCCACCGCCATCGATATCCTGCGACGTGGCGGCAACGCCATGGACGCCGCCATCGCGGCCTGCGCCGTGCAGTGCGTGGTGGAACCCGAATCGACCGGCATCGGCGGCGACAACTTCTGCCTTTATGCGCCGGGCGGCTCGGACCAGATCGTCGCCTTCAACGGTTCCGGCAAGGCGCCGATGGCGGCGACGGCGGACTGGTACCTGGACAACGGCATCACCGACATCGAGCGCCAGTCGCCGCATTCCTGCGTCATTCCGGGCGCCATCGACGCCTGGTGCCAGCTCAATGCCGATCACGGCACCACGGAACTGGCGGAACTGCTGCAGCCAGCCATCAATCTGGCGCGGAACGGCTATCCGGTGTCGTCGCGGGTCAGTGTCGATTTCGCCTCGCAGGCCGGCGTCATCGCCAAGGATGAGAACCTGAAGCGTGTGTTCATGCCGGGCGGCCGCACCCCCGGCGTCGGCGAGATGCACCACCAGCCGGAACTGGCCGCCACCATGGAGGCCATCGCCAAGGGCGGCCGCGATGCCTTCTATAGCGGCGAACTGGCCGAAGACATGGTCGGCTATCTGCGCTCGCTCGGCGGCCTGCACACGATGGACGACTTCGCCCAGGCCAAGGGCGATTACGTGGAGCCGATCTCCACCGAGTTCCGCGGCTATAAGGTCTGGCAGTGTCCGCCCAACGGCCAAGGTGTCATCGCGCTGCAGCTCCTCAATATCGCGTCCGGGTTCGACACCTCCTTGGATCCCCTGTCGGCCGAGCGCCTGCACCTGGAAATCGAGGCCGGGCGCCTCGCCTACCAGGACCGGTCCTTCTATCTCGCCGATCCGACCCAGGCCGACGTGCCGGTCGCGGAAATGCTCTCGGCCGAACACGCCGACACGCTGCGCGCCGCCATCGATCCGGAGCGCGCGCTCAAGGACCTGCCGGTGCCCCGCCTTCCCAACAACAAGAGCACCGTCTACATCACCGTGGTCGACAAGGACCGCAATGCCTGCTCGTTCATCAACACCTTGTTCAACAACTTCGGTGCCGGGCTGATGGCACCGAAATCGGGCGTTGTCTTCACCAACCGCGCGCAGGGCTTCGTCATCGAACCCGGCCACCCGAACTGCATCGCGCCGGGCAAACGGCCCATGCACACCATCATCCCCGGCATGGTCACCAAGGGCGGCCAAACCGTCATGTCCTACGGCGTCATGGGCGGCCACTACCAGGCCTTCGGCCACATGAACTTCCTGACCCGCTTCTTCGATTACGGCATGGACATCCAGGAAGCCCAGGACGCGCCGCGCGTGTTCCCGGAACCGGGCGAAGCGGGCGTGCAGATGGAATGCACGGTGCCAGCCGACGTGGTCGCCAAGCTGGAAGCCATGGGCCACAAGCGCGTGGCGCCGGACAAGCCCATTGGGGGTTCGCAGGCGATCTGGATCGATCACGACAGCGGCATCCTCACGGGCGGTTCCGATCCGCGCAAGGACGGCTGCGCCATCGGCTACTAGGCGGGAGCGGGCCGCGAGGATATGTCGTGAGCACCTTCACCACGCGTCCTGAAATTCGCGGCACTTTCGGCGTTTGCGCGTCGACCCATTGGCTCGCCACCGCCGCCGGCATGGCGGTGCTGGAGCACGGCGGCAACGCCTTCGACGCCGCTTGCGCCATGGGTTTCGCGCTGCAAGTCGTCGAGCCGCACATGAACGGTCCCGGCGGCGAGGTGCCGGCCCTCTTGCGCCGCGCCGGGGAGGCGCAAATCCGCGTGCTTTCCGGCCAGGGCCCGGCGCCGGCGAAGGCGACGCCGGATGCCTACCGCGAACTCGGCCTCGACCGGGTGCCCGGCACCGGCATGTTGCCGCTGGTGGTGCCCGGCAGCTTCGACGGCTGGATGACGCTGCTCCGCGACTACGGCACCATGAAACCGCGCGACGTGCTCAAGTACGCCATCGGCTACGCCAAGGACGGTTTCGCCGTGGCGCCGAACTGCGCCAGCGCCATCGAACTGGTCGGGCCGTTCTTCGCCGCCGAATGGCCGACGTCGGCCGCGCTCTACCTGAAAGGCGGCCAAGCGCCGGCGGCGGGCTCGCTGTTCCAAAACCCCGCCCTCGCCGAGACCTACGAACGCCTGCTCGCGGAAGCCGAGGCCGCCGGTGCGGACCGCGAGCGCCAGATCGAAGCGGCGCGCAAGGCCTGGTACCAGGGCTTCGTCGCCGAGGCCATCGACCGCTTCTGCGCCGAGACCGAGGTCATGGACACGTCGGGCCGGCGCCACAAGGCGCTCCTGACCGGCAATGACCTGGCCGGCTTCCAGGCGCACTTCGAGGACCCGGTGACGCTCGACTACCCGGCGGCGGGACACACCTTCACGATGGCCAAGCCCGGCACCTGGACACAAGGGCCGGTGATGCTGCAGCAGTTGGCATTGCTGAAAGGCTTCGATCTCGCGGCCATGGACCCGACGGGGCCGGACTTCGTCCATACCCTCATGGAATGCGCCAAGCTTGCCTTCGCCGACCGCGAGACCTACTACGGCGACCCGGCGCATGTTCAGGTGCCGCTGGAAACGCTTTTGTCCGACGCCTACACGGACGAGCGCCGAAAACTGGTCGGTGCCGACGCCAACCGCGAGTTCCGGCCGGGTACCGTCGAGGGCTTCGGCCATCCGCCGGTGCTGCATCCCAAGGGCTCGACCCTCAAGGGCGACGGGCCCGACGGGCACGAACTGGACCATATGTTCATCACCCAGATGGGCCAGGCGCGCGGCGATACCTGCCATCTCGACGTCATCGACCGATGGGGCAACATGATCGCGGCAACGCCGTCGGGCGGCTGGCTGTCGTCATCGCCGGCAATTCCGGAGCTCGGTTTCTGCCTCTCCACACGCGGCCAGATGTTCTGGCTCGACGACGGCCACCCCGACCAGATCCAGCCCGGCAAGCGCCCGCGCATTACGCTGTCGCCCTCCATGGCGCTCCGCGACGGCGAGCCCTATCTGGCCTTCGGCACGCCCGGCGGCGACCAGCAGGACCAATGGCCGCTGCACATGTTCCTGCGCCACGTGCATCACGGCATGAACCTGCAACAAGCCATCGACAGCCCCAACTTCCACTCGACCCACGCGCCGGGCTCCTTCTACCCGCGCGAGTGGGACCCGGCCGGCGTCAAGATCGAGGGACGTTTCAGCGACCCCACGCTGGACGAGCTCGAACGGCGCGGCCACCGGCTCTACGTCGAGGGCGATTGGTCCTTGGGCCGCGTCTCCGCTTGCGCGCGCGACGGCAAGCTCTTGATGGCGGCGGCCAACCCGCGCCTGATGCAGGGCTACGCGGCGGGGCGGTGAGATCGATTGGTGGCGTGCATAAGGATCTGTGTTATCTAACGGCGAATGCAAATTTCACCCGGGAAAGATCGCGATCATGAACATAGCAAAGCTGGCATTCCATTTTATCTTGGTCGCGAGCCTATTCCTGGTGGGCACCACCGCCCCCCTCGCATCGGATGAACGCAAGGCCATCTCTCTTCCTCCCGATATGAAGGACCGTTTCCTGGCTGAGATGCGCGGTCACATGGGCAATCTGGACGACATCATTGCCGCCATCGCAGAAGGTGAGTTCCGCGAGGCTGCCGACACCGCCGAAATCCAGATGGATTTCGGTCATTCCATGTGGAGCGCCTTGCAGGAAAGCGGGATGTCGTCAGAACAGGTCATGCAAATGAAAAAGCAGATGCAGGCCAACGGTATGGGCCAAGGCATGGGCCAAGGTGTAGGCATGGGAAAGGGCATGGGCCGGCAAATGCCCGACGACTTCCGAGCCATGGGAGCTTCGTTTCATGAAGCAGCACAGGCCTTCGCCGCAAGAGCGCGCCAGTCGGAAAATCCCCCATCGAGCGACGACTACAAGGGCGTGATGGAAGCGCTACAGGGCGTCACCGCCGCCTGTCGCGGCTGCCACGAGGCGTTCCGGGTCGAATAAGTTAACCCCCGAACACGAACACCGGGCTCGACCAGGCCTGGAAGCCGTCTTCGGTGGTGACGCAGACCCAGAGCGGATTGTCGTGGGTGGCGTCGAGGGGGATTTCCACCTCCGCCGTGATTTCCCGGTGCGGGTTTTCTTCCGGGAGCCGGAACGCTTTCAATTTGCGCTCCAGGCCGCCCGCATCCAAGACCGCATCTTGCAGGCCGACATCGGCCAGCGCCAGGTTGAGCGTGCCGTGATTGGTCACGACATCGAGCGCGCCGCCGGGTTCGCGGATATCGAGCCAGGCGTCGAAACCGCCGAAGTTGCCGGTGGTGACGGCCTCGAACAGCACCGTGTCGGCGCCTTGCTGCTCGAACTTGCGCTCCGGGTTCCAGGCGTTGATCTTGGCGAGGCGGCGGATATCGGCGCCCTCGAACCGCACCCGGCCGGTCCAATGGGTCTCGCGGCCCCGGCCCCGGTACTCGGCGCCGGCCCACAAGACGCGGATCCGCTCACCGAGATCTTTCTCGGCGTAGCCGCGCACGGTCTCGATGACGTCGGTGCCGTTGCGGACCTCGATCCGTTCGATCGGCGCCTGGGCGGCCGCCTCCAGGCGGAGCACGACCGATTTCGCGCCGCTCTTGACGATATCGCCCATCATCGCCTCGGTGATTTCCGAGGTCGTGGTGTCGGGAAAGGCGTTGGGGTCGCGCTCGTATAGCGTCGCGCCGTCCGGGAAGCCGACCTTTACGTCGAGATGCAGCCGCGTGCCGGTGGTGCCGTAGTGATGGCGGCGCTTGAGGCAGTCGAAGATGCCGTCGCGGGTCAGGTCTTCGGTGAGGAAACAGGTGAGCCCGCCATAGGCCCCGAAGGCGCCGGCACCGGGATAGCTGGCGCCGGGCCGGCCCTTGTGGCCGTCGGAATTGCAGACCACGCCGGAGCGGTGGCCCAAGGGAAAGCCGTCGGTCAAAAGCCACTCGAAGCTGCCCCAGGCGGAATGGATTTCCATCGCCGTCTCTTGCGTTGGGTCGTGGGCGTAGGCGATATCGGCATAGCGCCCGCCCACATGCGCATAGATGCAGCAGTCCTCGCCCTTGAGTTTTTCGAACAGGATGTTGGCGTTCTGCGCGTCGGTATCCAAGTCCGACCGGTCGATCAGCAGCGCATGCGAGGAGCGGTGGATTTGCCGGCCTTCTTCCCGGAAAAAGACGTTCCTGTCGCCGCCGACGGCGGTGTTGCCCGACCACTCGTAGCCCGGAAAGGTGACGAAGCGGCGGTCCTGGTGGTACTCCGCCGTCAGATCGTTCAGGTGCGCCCAAAAGGCGTTGTTGACCTGGAAGTCGTTGGCCTGGTGGCTGGTCACATCCAGGAATGCGCAGTCGCGGGCGAAGGTGAAGTATTCACGCGCCGTGGTCACGCCGATGGATTCGCCGCTTTGGCCGTGGAGGTCGCCCCAATAGCCGCCGAACTTCCCGGCGCGGACGACCAGCGGATGCGAGGCCGCGACCTCCCGGCCGTTCTCGTCCAGCACCCGGATACGGAGCGTCCCCTCCGCATCGACGCTCAACCCCTCGAAGGTGACGGCCTTCTCGCCCAAGGGATAATCGAAGGCCGCCGGAAGGCCGTTGACCGGCAGCGTGGTTTCGAAGGTGAAGCGGCCTTGCGCCAGGTGGCTCGGGTTGCCCCACTCGTCCTCGGCCTTGAGGCCGAACTGGAAGGTCTCGCCGGGTCGGCGGAGCGACGGCAGCACCGCGCGCCATACGGCCGGCGGCCCCGGCACCACCGAGACATAGGGCGTCCCCGGGATCGGCGTGAAATGCCCGACGGCACAGACATCGGCCGACACCTTGAACTCGGATGCCGACTCGACGAAGGTCTGCAGCTTCATCCCCGGCGAGCCGCCCGACGTGTCTCCGAAGACGATGGTGATGGTATCGCCTTCGCGCAAGCAACCGCCGGTGACGCGCGCCGTCAGCGTCTTCCAGCGCGGCCTCGAACCCGATGCCCGGCGCACGTATTCGACGTTCAGCGGCACGCCCGAGGACGTCGAGGCGGTGACGTAGTTGGGCGCCGCCGGATCGGTCGTCTGCAATGCGCCGCCGTCGCCGTGCATGCGGAAGGCGACGCGGATGGCGCCGGTGTCGTCCAAACCGTAACGCCCGACCGTATAGGTCAGGCGGAAGGTCTGGTAGCTCCTGACCGGGAACCGCCCCTTGGGCTCGAAATCCACGTGGCCGTAAAGCACCGGGTCCTCGCCGGGTTGCACGGCGGGCCAGGCCTCGGCCACCAGGTCGGAATCGGCGAGATTGGGGAAATTGTCGGTCATGGATGGGGGTCCCGTCAGGAAAGGTAAGGTCCCGACAATCTATCCCATCAGCGAAAGCGTGCAAGAAGCAGGAACAACGGCCTTCTCAACCGTCCCCGCGCCGCACGCGGACCATCCCTTCCTGCGCCATGGAAGCGATCAGCCGCCCGTCGCGGGAAAAGATATTGCCGGTATTGAAGCCGCGCCCGCTCGACGACGACGGCGAGACCTGGTCGAACAAAAGCCATTCGTCGGCGCGGAACGGCCGGTGGAACCACATGGAATGATCGAGGCTCGCCGACACGGTCTTGCCCGTGTACCAGGTGATGCCGTGCGGCACCAGGCAGGTCGCCAGCAGCGTCGCGTCGGAGGCATAGCCGAGCACGCATTCATGGTGCTCGAAATCGTCCGGCAGGGAATGGCGGGTACGGGCCCAATAGCGCTCGAACGGCGGGCTGGGCTCCGGATGCACCGGATCCCTGGGCTCGACCGGGCGGATTTCGATGGCGCGGTCGGCCATGAACCGCTTGCGGCCGGCTTCCGGAATGCGCTCCAGCAGGGCCTCGCGGCGGCTCTGTTCATCCGGTAGCGTCTCGGGGTCCGGTACGTCCGGCATCGGCAGTTGATGCTCGATGCCGTCCTCCCCAACCTGCAGCGACACGGCCATGTGATAGATGGCGCGGCCGTGCTGGCGGGCGACGACGTGGCGCGACGTAAAGCTGCGCCCGTCGCGGATACAGTCGACGTCATAGATGATCGGCACCTTGGGGTCGCCGGGGCGCAGGAAATAGGCATGCAGGGAATGCGGCTTGCGGCCCTCGGCGGTGCGCATGGCGGCGACCAGCGCCTGACCGATCACGTGGCCGCCGAACACCCGCTGACGGTCCTCCTTCGGCGCGTGCCCACGGAACAGGTCTGCTTCCAGGGTTTCCAGGTCCAAAAGATCGAGCAGGTTCTGTAACGTACCGGACATGGGTCCATCTTCTTGTTGCGGTTGTCCCTGTGACTTTTTAACCCATGCCATGGGACGGAACACGCGCTTCTTGGCACCTGGGCGTGGTGACATTGTCACCGACCGGGACCGTCATAGCCGCTATACAGCGCATCGATCCCCCCGCGCCGCCGGCGCCCATCAGCAGGAGTTCGTCTCGATGAGTATCGATCGTATCGTTTTCGCCGTCGCCGGCCTGTTCATCCTGGCCAGCCTGGCGCTCGCGCACTTCCACAATCCCAACTGGCTGTGGTTCACCGCCTTCGTCGGCGCCAACCTGTTCCAGTCCGCCTTTACCGGGTTCTGCCCGCTGGCGATGATCCTGAAGAAACTGGGCGCGCAGCCCGGCAACGCCTTCAGCTAGAACGCCGCCCCTAAAGCCGGCCTTCGTCCTTCAGCATCCCGATCGCGGCGGCGAGCGCATCGGCGCTCGCGGCGAGATCGGCATCCGTGTGTGCGGCGGAAACGATGGCGCCCGGCTTCGACGACAGATCGACCCCGTTCACCAGCATCGCCAGCCGGAACAGCGACGCCGCCGGGTGCCCGCCGCCCTGGGCGAGCACATCTTGCGCCAACGAGAACGGATCGAAGTTCTCCGGGTCGACATCGATCCCGTCCGGATTGGTGAAGACGTAGAGGCTGGATCCCAGGCCGTAAGCCGCCCAAGGCACCCCTTCGCTGGCGAAGACCGCGTTCCAGCGCGCTTTCAGCTTGTCGCCCTGTTCGTTGGCGCGCGCCGTGACGTCGTCCTCGGCGACGCGGCTCAGCATGGCGACGCCGGCCGCCGCCGACAGCGGGTTGGCATTGTAGGTGCCCTGGTGGGGAATCTTCTCGAAGCCTTTCGCCTCGGCCGCCTCGAAATCGAGCCGCTCGAGGATATCCTTGCGCCCCACGACGGCGCCGCCCGGCAGCCCGCCGGCCAGGATCTTCGCCAATCCCGTCAGGTCCGGCAGGATGCCCCAATGCGCCTGCGCGCCGCCCGGCGACACGCGGAACCCGGTCACCACCTCGTCGAAAATCAGCACGATGCCGCGCGCTTCCGTCACCTGGCGCAGCATCTTGGCGAAGTCGCGGCCGAGCGGAATCTGCCCCGACCCGGCGCCGGTGGGCTCCACGATCACGGCGGCGATGTCATCGTCGGTCTCAAGGGTCTGTTTGACCGCGTCGGGATCAGCCGGGTCGGCGACGATCACCGCATCGACGATGCCAGGGATAATACCCGGCACGTCGCGCGTCCCCGAATGGAACTTGGAGCCGAATGCGACGTGGTCTTGCCAACCATGGAAATGGTTCTTGAAGCGCATCAGCTTGGTGCGACCGGTGAAGGCGCGGGCCAGGCGGATGGCCAACAGGTTGGCTTCGGTACCCGATGACGTGAACCGCAGGCGCTCCGCCGTCGGGATCAATTGCTGAACCAACTCGGCCCAGGTGAGCTCCAACTCGTGGCAGGCAGCCGGATGCGTGCCGAGCGCGATCTGGCGGTTGACGGCGTCGACCAGGCTCGGATGGGCGTGCCCCATCAGGAGCGAGCCGTGGCCGCCGTAGAAATCGATCAATTCGTTGCCGTCGGCATCCCATTTGCGCGACCCCAGGGCGTGCTCCACATAGAGCGGATAGGGCCACATGTGGCGCGAATCGTGCACCACGCCGGAGGGAAACAATTCCAGGCCGCGCAAATGGCGGGCCCAGGATTTGCGCGTCTTCTGCTCGAAGGCGGCGACGATATGGGAATTGGTTAGCGGCGTGGTGTCCATGATCTGCCCGTCCAGAAAATACGTTTCGGCGGCGGCCATGATAAGCCGCCGCCTTCTGAAACGAAACGCCGAAACGGGCCGATCAGGCGGTTACGACGCCGGCTTGTCCTTCAGCATGTCGGCGACGCGCCGGGTCAGGCGGGTCGCCTTGAACCCCGGCAGCTTGTAGACCCAGCCCTCGACACGCTTGTTGATCTCGTCGGCGCGTTTCCGGGCTTCGGGTTTGGCGTCGGCCATGGTGCCGGCCTTGAGCCTGGCCCAGGTGCTGTCGTCCTTGCTCACCGCGTCGATGGTCAGGCTGAGCCCGTCGCGGGTCTCGAAGGTGGCCTGGATGGTCTCGCCGTCGGGAAACGCGATGGCGCCAGCCTTGCGCGCGTCCTCCAGGTTGAGCTGGTCGGGCACCGCCGCGAGGTTATTGGGGTCGGTGTCGTATTTCAGTTGCTTGCCTTCGGGAATGCCGGCCAAGGTGAAATTTCGCGCCTCGGGATCGGGTTTTGACACTTCGACCACTTCGCCGTCCGGATGGCGGACGACGGCACGCGCGATCTCCTTCTCGCCGATATCGACGATCCCTTCCACCAGCCATTCGCCAGGCCGGACTTCGACGTTGAGCTCTCCCGCCGCCAGCCAAGTCTGCGGATTTTCCGGCTTGCGGATGTAGACGCCCTCCTTGCGCGCACCGACCAGGTTGTAGCGCTTGCGCCCGGCCACCAGGTCGGCCAGCACCTTGCCTTCGGCATCGAACAGGCGGATGCGCCGCCCTTCGGATTCCTCGCCCTTCGGGTCTTCCACGTGCAGGCGGTCGTAAAGCTCCGGCTTCTTGGTCTTCATTTCATAGAAGTTGAGGTCGGCCAACTGCACCACCACCTTCTCGGCGTTTTTCGGCGCCACCGCGTAGCCGTCGGCCTCGGCCATGGACCAGCCGTCCTTGCCGCGCGAAATGGTGAGCGTTTTGTCGCGGTGATCGATCAGCACCTTGGTGACGTCGTTGACCTTGTCGATCAGGCCCGGAAACACCGCGCCGGACACCGCCGTACTGATGGCGGTCGGGTTTGAAGACAGGGAATAGGCCGCGGCGCCGACGGCGGCCACGGTGGCGAGACCCAGAACCATTACGCTTTTCGGTGTCATCTCTTCGTCCCTCCGCTCAACCGGTTTCCACCACGCCGCCACGGCGCCTGAGGCGCCGGGCCAGCACGAAGACCAATGTGCCGAGGCCCAAAAGCAGCGGAATGGCGGCGATGTTCAAGAACTTGAGCCAGCTATCGAGATTGTCGATGTCCTTGCGCAATTCGTGCTGAACGTTCCTGAGCTCCTTGCGCAGCGCCACCATCTTGGTGCGCGCCTCGTCGATCTTGGCCCGGTCTTCGGGACGCAGGATCAACTCGCCGCCGGCCTGGATGTTTTCGCGCCGGATCATCTTGTTGAGGTCCGCGCGCACGCCATCGAGCTGCTTTTGCAGTTCCTCTTCCTTGTCACGGAAGCGGCGCTCGGCGGCCTGGCGGATTTCCCGCACCAGATGGAACGGACGGTTCGAGACCGTGCGTCCGCGCAGTTCGTTCAGCGACGCGCCGCCGGCCAGGTTTTCCAGCGCGCTGATGACGAAGTCGCCGTTGTTGGCGAACGGCACCAAAAGGCGCTGGCCCAGCAGGTCCTGCGCGTCGACCCAGAGCTGGTCGTGCAGCATGTCCACGTCGGCAACGACGATGGCCTGCAGGTCGGATTTCGATTGCGCCAGGTGGTTCGGCTTGAGCTTGCCGTCCGGGTCTTCGGGCGGGCCATCGGGGAAAGCGCTCTTCACCGGACCCGCGATTCGCGCCGCCAGGGTCAGCGGTTCCGACCCCGCCTTGAACGAGCGGAACAGGCCGATAACGTCTGGTTGGCCGGCGAACTTGGAAGCATCGATGGCCATGGAGCGCATGCCGGTGCGGATCAGCGGCGTCACCTTTGTGGTGGCGTCTTTCACCGTATCCAGGATACCGGCGGTGCCGACGTTGATCATCTGCAGGTCCGCCATGGCGCCGTCTTCGCGGTCGAAGTTGCCGGGCCGCAGCGACAGCCAACCGACGTAGTCGGCGATGGCGACCTGGCTGCCGGCACGGATATTGACCCGGCGCGCGGTGTCGAGATCGCCGGCGACCTTGTCTTTGCGCAGTTCCACGCCCCAGGTCTTCAGCACGTCCGCGAGGTCGGAACGCCCCGGCGGCTGCATGCCGCGCGGCGGCTTGTCCACCTCGGAAGCGGGATCGACGAAGGCCAGTACCTTGCCGCCGCGCATGGCGAACTGGTCGATCGCGTATTGGGTTTTCGCCGGCAGGTTTTTGGGATGCACCAGCATCAGGATCGACACGTCATCACCGATCACCGGCACATCGGGGGCGATCGGCTGCACCTCGAAGAACTCGTTGATTTGCTCAATCACGGTCCAGCGCGGGCGTTGGCCGGCACCGGGCAGGAAGCCGCCGTTGATCGGCAGCGTGCTCAACACGCCGACCACGGGCTTCTTCGCCGTCGCCAGCGCCAGCACCAGCTTGGTGAGATCGTATTCAAGGAACGATTCCCGTTCCGGCGTGAAGAAGGGAATGGTCTCGTGGTCGTCGGTGGAATTGGACGCGGCCAGACCGAAATAGCCGAGATCGCCCGAATCGTTCACCGGGATGCCCGTCAGGCCGTAGGAGACGGCGCTGTCCTCGTCGTCGGAGAAGGGCTCGGGATTGAAAAGCTGCAGATGGAAGCGCCCCCCGGTCAGGTTGGAATACTGCTCCAAGAGCTCCCGCACACGCTCGTAATAGCGCGCGTGCGGCGGGCTCTGCTCGCCGAGGAAGCGGCTGAAATAGAGGCGCGCGGTGATCGGCTCGTCGACCTTCGCCAGCACGCTTCGGGTGGCGTCGGAAAGCGTGTAGAGGTGGCCCTCCGTCAGGTCCAGTTGCTTGGCCCGGAAAGTGGCATTGGAAAAGATATTGACGGCGAGGAACAGGATGGCGCCCAGCACCACCGCAACGACCGCCAGTTTATGCCGGTTGGCCGAGCTTGAGGATTGAGTAGTCATGGTCTCAGGCTCCCTTCTTGGCGTCGACGGCGACGACGTTGGCGAACAGGAAGAAGGCGATCAGCGATGCGAAAAAGACGACGTCGCGGAAATCGATCACGCCCTTGGCGATGGCCCGGAAGTGGGTCAGGAAGCTCATCGAGGCGACAGTCTCGATCAGCACGTCCGGCGCCCACAGCCGGAAGAAATTGAGCACCAGCTCGAGCCCGCTCATGGTGAACAGGAAGCACACCGTGGCGGCGACGATGAAGGCAATCACCTGGTTCTTGGTCAGCGCTGAAATGCACGACCCGATGGCGAGGAACGCACCGGCCATGACCAGCGACCCGATGTAGCTGGCGACGATGACGCCGTTGTCGGGATCGCCGAGCACGTTGACGGTGATCCACATGGGGAAAGTCAGCGCTAGCGCGATGCCGGCAAAGGCCCAGGCGGCCAGGAACTTGCCGAGCACCGCCTCGGTGGTGGAGACCGGAAGGGTCATCAGCAGTTCGATGGTGCCGGTCTTGCGCTCCTCCGCCCACAGTCGCATGGAGATCGCCGGAATCAGCAGCAGATAAAGCCACGGGTGATAGAAGAAGAACGAAACGAGGTTCGCCTGATTGGAGGTGAAGAAACCGCCGACGTAGAACGCCAGCGCCCCCATCAGGGCGAGGAAGATGACGATGAAGACATAAGCGACGGGCGTGGCGAAGTAGCTCATCAGCTCGCGCTTGAACAGGGTCGTGACGTTACGCATTGGCCGCACCCCCGTTGGTTTGAGTGGTGATCTGGCGGAACACGTCGTCCAGTTGACCACGTTCCACGTATAACTCGCGGATGTCGATGTTGACCTCGCGGAGCGCCTCGCTCACCGGCTGCACGACGTTGCGGCCGGGCTGCGGCAGCACTCGGAAGCGTGCCAGTTCACCTGCCTTTTCGATGTGGTCGACGCCCTTGACGCCGTCGACGCGGATCGCCGTTTCGGCGAATTTCTGCACGTCCGCTTCACCGACCGCCATCACCAGGGTGTTGTGATTGGGCGACATCGCCATCAGGGCGTCCGGCGTGCCGTCGGCGAGCAGCTTGCCGTGGGCGATGACCACGGCGCGGCTACAAACGGCCTCGACCTCTTCCAGGATGTGGGTGGAAACGATAATCGCCTTCTGTGGCGCCATCTCGCGGATCAGTTCGCGTACATGATGTTTCTGGTTCGGGTCGAGGCCGTCGGTGGGCTCGTCCAGGATCAACACGTCCGGATCGTGCAAGATCGCCTGGGCCAGGCCGACGCGGCGCTTGAAGCCCTTCGACAGCGTCTCGATGGGCTGATCCAGAACGCTCTGCAAGATCACCTTCTCGACCACCTCGGCGATGCGGCGCTTGCGTTCGGGACCGTCGAAACCGCGGATTTCGGCGATGAAATCCAGGAACCGGCGCGGCGTCATGTCGCCGTAGGTCGGCGCACCTTCGGGCAGGTACCCGATGCGGCGCTTGACGCCGACAGGGTCGTCGGTGACGTCGATGCCGCCGACGCTGGCGCTCCCCAGCGTGGGCTCCAGGAAGCCGGCGATCATTTTCATGGTGGTCGATTTCCCTGCCCCGTTGGGCCCCAGGAAGCCGAGCACCTCGCCCTTCGCGACGCTCATGTTGATGCCATCGACGGCGACAAGGTCGCCGAAGTGTTTACTCAAACCTTTAAGTTCGATCATTGCTGTCATGATCCGAAACACCCGGTCAGTTTATTGTTGCGTGAATCCCAGTTCCCGCCGCCCGCCAAAGCGACGGCATGGACATACCCCCTCAGCCGCGCCTGTCAAGGGCGAAAGCCGGAAAGCGGATGATAAGTCATGGAAATAGAAAGGTTTTCCGCCGCCGGCGAAAATCCCGCATCGATCTGGTGACATCTTCCACAGTCTCCCCTGTAGCGAAAGAAGTCCAGCGATGCCCCCGAAATCAGTCCCTGACGGTGTACCCCTGGGAGCCCAGGGGCGCGGTAGCCGGTTGCCGGCATTTTTGTTGTGCAGATATTTATCCTAGCGCGCTCGGGACGCAAGCCCCCCCCGGGAAAAAAATTTTCCCACCCCCGGCGACCGGACCTCCCGGCGCTTGCCGCCCGGCGCGGTAATGCGTAGAACCTGCACGATCGGAAACCGATCGGGATTGGAACGCCGCCATGGCCGCAAGCGGATCGCGGAAGGTCGTCATCGCCGCGCTCTTGGGCAACGCCGCCATCGCCGTGACCAAGTTCTTCGCCGCCGCCTATACCGGCTCGTCGGCGATGCTGAGCGAAGCCGTGCACTCCGTGGTCGACACCGGCAACCAGGCGCTGATCCTGTACGGACTGAAACGTGCGGCGAAACCGGCCGACGAAACCCACCCCTTCGGCTACGGCATGGAGCTCTACTTCTGGTCCTTCGTCGTCGCCATCCTGATCTTCGGCGTCGGCGCCGGGGTCTCGATCTTCGAGGGCATCGCCAAAATCCGCGAGCCGCACCCGGTGGCCAGCGTCCACATCAACTACTTCGTGCTCGCCGCCGCCATGGTGTTCGAGGGCGGTGCCTGGTGGGTGGCGCTGAAGGAGTTCCGCAAGCGCAAGGGCGAGTTCGGTTATTTCGCGGCCCTGCGGCGCTCCAAGGACCCGGCGGTGTTCACGGTGCTGTTCGAAGACACCGCCGCCATGCTCGGGCTGATGGTCGCCATGGCCGGCATCGCCGCCGCCGAGTTCTTCGACATGCCGATACTGGACGGGGTCGCCTCGGTGATTATCGGCATCATCCTGGCGGTGGTGGCGGTGCTGCTTGCCTACGAGTGCAAGGGGCTTTTGGTCGGCGAGGCCGCCAGGCAGCCCGTCGTCCAGGGCATCCGCGACATCGCCGCCGCAAAGGCTGGCGTCAGCGCCGTCAACGAACTGTTGACCATGCACCTGGGACCGGCCGACATCCTGGTCAACCTGAGCCTCGATTTCGCCGACGAACTGCCGTCCCAGGATTTGGAAGCGGCGATCAGCGAACTGGAAGCCGAGATCAAGGCCGCGTTTCCGGAAGTGAGGCGCATTTTCATCGAGGCCCAAAGCCTGCGCGCTCACCTGCAGGCGATTTCCGCCGCTGGGAACAGTGGCGAATGAGGGCCGGCACCGGATGCCCCGTTTGACATGTATCAAGGCGTCATGGCGGGAAATGCGATTGATTGTGTCCGTCCCGGTTTTTGGCTAGGGTAGCGCGCTTCGCCGGAGCGCCCTTGCCGACGGCCGAAGCGGCAATCAAAATTAAGCCACTGTCGAGTGCAGTTAACGGGAAGTGCGAACGATGGATTACGAGAGTTTCTTCAAACAATCCGTGGACCAGATCAAGAGCGAGGGCCGCTATCGGGTTTTTGCCGATTTGCAACGCCATGCCGGCAATTTCCCGCATGCAACCAACCGCCGCCCCGACACTACCGAGGAAGTGGTGGTCTGGTGTTCGAACGATTATCTCGGCATGGGCCAGAACCCGATTGTCCGCGATGCGCTGATCGAAGTCGCCCAGACTTATGGCTGCGGTTCCGGCGGCACCCGCAACATCGCCGGCACCACGCACCTGCACGTGGTCTTGGAACGCGAGCTGGCCGACCTGCACGGCAAGGAAGCGGCACTGTTGTTCACGTCGGGCTACGTCTCCAACGACGCCGGCATTTCCACCATCGCCCAGTTGATGCCCGATTGCGTGATCTTTTCCGATGCCTGGAACCACGCCTCGATGATTGCCGGCGTGCGCAATTCCGGCTGCGAGAAAAAGATCTACAACCACTGCGACCTGGAACACCTGGAGAGCCAGCTCAAGCAGGTCGACATCGACCGGCCGAAGCTGATCGTTTTCGAATCGGTCTATTCCATGGACGGCGACGTTTCGCCCATCGCCGAGATCTGCGACCTGGCCGACAAGTACAACGCCATGACCTACATCGACGAAGTGCACGCCGTCGGCCTCTATGGCGAGAAGGGCGGCGGCATCACCGAGCGCGAGGGCCTGGCCCACCGCCTGACGGTCATCGAAGGAACGCTTGCCAAGGGCTTCGGACTTTGCGGCGGCTATATTACCGGTTCCGCGGCGCTGATCGATGCGGTTCGCTGCAATGCGCCGGGCTTCATTTTCTCCACCACCATGGCGCCGCCGATCATTGGCGCCGCCATCGCGTCGGTGCGCTACGTGCGTGAACACAACGAACTGCGCGTCCGCCACCAGGAGCGCTCCAACAAGTTGAAGCAGATGATCCGCGACGCCGGTCTGCCCTTGATGGAGGATTCCGTCACCCACGTGGTACCGGTGCTGGTCGGTGACCCGGTGCTGTGCAAGCAGGCCACCGACATGTTGCTGGAGGACTACAACATCTATATCCAGCCCATCAACTACCCGACCGTGCCCAAGGGAACGGAGCGCCTGCGCATCACCCCGACACCGCTGCACACCGACGAACTGATGGAACATCTGGTGCAGTCCCTGGTTGCCGTCTGGAATCGCCTGGAATTGAAACAGGCGGCCTGAACCCCCACTTTGCTTGACTTTGCGAGGAGCGGTCGCTAGATCGTTGCGCATCGAATTCGAGGGAGCCGCATGTTTGTGCGCCCGCCCTCACAAACGGAGACACCGCTCCTGGACAAGGTGCCAGGAGACCACATCTGAGGAGTGAACTGCCATGCAATTCCGTATCGTGACGCTCGCCGCCGCGGCGCTCGCCGTCCTGATGACCGTCGGCACCGCCCAGGCCGGTGACGCCGCCAAGGGCAAGAAGGTTTTCGCCAAGTGCAAGGCCTGCCACACCGCCGATAAGGGCGGCAAGAACAAGGTCGGCCCCAACCTGCACGGCGTCATCGGCCGCAAGGCCGCCACGGTCGAGGGCTACAAGTACTCGAAGGCGATGCAGGAATCGGGCCTGACCTGGGACGAGGCGACGCTCAACAAGTACCTGACCAAGCCGAAGGATGTGGTGCCAAAGACCAAGATGGCCTTCGCCGGTCTGAAAAAGCAAAGCCAGCGTGACGACGTGATCGCTTACCTGAAGGAAGAGAGCAAGTAAGCGAACCGCCACTGAACGGTTTTCGAAGCCGCCCGTTTCCTGGTGAAACGGGCGGCTTTTTCTTTTCCGCCGCGCAGACGCCCGGCACTCTTGACTTCGATCAATGCAGAGCCGCCGATACGCCCGCAAGATCAACGGCATGTTAGGAACCGTAGGCGCAATGGAGAAGGAAGACATGGCCGTCCTTTCGGGCGCGGCCCTGTTTTCCGACATCGTGAACGAGGTTGTTTCGGAGCTTTTCGATCAATCGTGCGTCCGTCGCCTGCAAAACCGAGAGGTTCTGTTCCGCCCCGATCATCCGGCCATGTGCCTGTATCTCGTGACCCGCGGTAAGCTGCAGGTCTATCGGGGCGAGCGGGCCGGAAAACACGCGGTGCTTTCAGTGTTCCTGCCGGGATCGGCGGTGGCGCTGGAAGCGGTCCTGGAACAGGGGACTTTCGGCACCACGGCTGAAGCGGTCGGCAACTGTCGGCTCATCGAAATTCCGGCGGCGGCCTTTCGCCGCGCCGTGGACCGGGGTGGCCGGCTCGCCGCCAACGTCGTCCGGGTGCTGGCGCACAACCTCGATCAGGCATTCCAGCAGTTGGAGCGTATCCAACTGAAGCCGACCAGCCAGCGCCTGGCGGACTTCCTGTTGAGCCTGATCAACGAGAATAACGGCGAAGCCGATTTGGTGCTGCCGTACGAGAAGGCGCTGATCGCCAACTACCTGGGCATGGAACCGGAAAGCCTGTCACGGGCGTTGAAGGACCTGCAGTCGCTCGGCGTCGACAACCGCGGGCGGCGGGTCCATATCGCCGACATCTCCAGGCTCCGGGATTTCTCCCGCATGCCGTCGGCCGGCCAGCGTGCCGTCTAAGCCTTAAGGCATCCGCGCCAGGCCGGGCATTAGGGCGCCGATTTCCTCCGACATTTCGTAGACGCTGTCGATGGCCAGGTCCGGCCCGTAGGCCTTGCCGGCGGCCGCGGCGGCGCTTTGCAGGCGTTCGCGGTGAAAGACCTTGATCGTTTCTGGCAATGGCAAGGCCCCGGTATCGACCATGCGCAGATAGCCGTCGCTGTCGCGCGCCGGCATCAGGGCGCTTTTGCACTCGCGGTTGGGTGACCACGGCACGTCCAGCGTACCCGCTTCCAGTGCCCGCATGGTACCGATGGCGGCGTCGCCGTCGCCCATTTCCAGCACCCCATCGACGATCGCCCGCACCTCGGCCTCCAGCACCTCCTTCTCGCGTTCATATTCGGGCAAGCCGTTGAGCCGCAGATTCCGCGCCAGGTAGACGCCCATGCGCGTGGCGCGCAGGCCCTCGGCGTTTTCCTCGGGCGTCGGGATACCCATGGCCTCGGCGACGCTTTTGGTGGTGACGCTGACCGCGCCGCCAGCGGCGGCGGCGAAGCCGCCGTAAACCAGTAGCCCAAAAGACTGGGCCCGGTCGGTCGGCCAGGCCCCCATCCAATGCAGCGACGTCACCGTGGTGAACACGTCATCATAGCCCTTGGCCTTGAGGTAGGCCTGGGTCTCCGACTGACAGACCTCGATCGCCACCGCGTCCTGCACCAGGTGCAGGCACTGGCCGAGTTCGAGGCCGTATTGCTTGATCCCCTGCGCAGCGGCGAGCAGCGCGTCCAGGACGCAGATGGCGATGGCGACACATGGCGGAATATTGGTGCCAGTGAGGAATCCCGGCTGACGCCGGTGCAGCTCGACGCCCATCTCCTGATAGCGCGCCACCAGGCGGTCCAGGTATTGGTAGTTGCGGATGCCTTCAGCCACCGAGGTCTCCTTGGTGTAGGAGGTGGTATAGGCGATCCCAGACCCGAGATAACCGGTGAAGCCGCCGGCATAGCAGATCTCGCCCGTCAGGCGCGGGAACGAGGTGCCGGTGAGCGCGATTACCGGTTTCTCGACCGCCGCCGTCAATTCGCGGATCTTGCCGACCCCGGCATTGACCACCGGAAAGCCGTTCAGCATGGAACGCCCGCGCTCCTCCGATTCGGTCGAGCCCCTTTCGGCCTCGGCGAAGCGTTCGTTGCGGGTATAGCTGTCGGTGGTGGTCGGCACCACGTCGGCGAGGCCTTCGCGGTCCAGGGTCACCAGCAGGTCCTTATGCATCGAGAATGTACCGAATCCGCCGCGTGGCTGCGTCAGGCAACGCCCCCGCTCCACCGCTTCGCGCGTCACCCAGGCAAGGTTCTTGTGATCGGGCAGCGCTTTCAGGTATTCGGCGGCTTCGTCCATATCGACCTCGGCCCCGGTCGGCCAACGCGCCAGGTTATCGGCGCGCATGGCGTCGAATGCACCGTCGTCGATACGGGCTTCAGTGAGCGGCGGTTGCGCCATGGCTGATTTCCCCCTCGTCATTGGAAAATTGTCTGAGGCTGCGGCGTGCCAACGCCAGCGCCGCTTCGGGCGCCACCTCGGCCAAAAGGCCCGCGGCGAAAAGCCCATAGTCCGCATCGACCATCAGTTTCGGCTCGCGTGGCCTGAGGCTGAGCGGCGCGTCGGCGCCGGCGAGCGCACCGGCCAGCACCGCCGCCGGGTCGTCGGCGTGCACCAGCACGCCGCCGGTACCGATGATGCAGCCGACCTCGCTCAAATCCTTGCCGCGCTGCATGGTCACCGGTCCGCTCGCCGCATAGACGGTCTCCAGGGTGCCGGCGTGCCGGGTCACGGAAAGCCGGGTCGCGGTCGCCGCCAGGGCGCGGTCGAAGGCGATCTCGTCGGCGCTCTCGGCCAGCCACTCGACGTCGTCCTCGGTGCGTTGCAGCAGCGCCGCCACCTCGTCGCCGCCGAGGCCAGCCTCGGCGGCGAAGGCGCCCTCGCCCGCCGCCTCGACCACGTGGCGCGCCGTATGGCGCATGCCCAGATCGCCCTCCACCGTGCGCTTGGCGTAAGGTTCCGGCAGGCCGTGATAGATGACGCCGCTCTGGCTCGGCTCGCCGTCGCAGATCGAATGCACGTCGGTGGTGGCGCCGCCGATATCGACAACCAGAAGCGGCCCAATTCCGCCCTCGCCCGCGTGCCCGTCGGCCAACAACCTGGCCCCTTTCAGCACCGCCGCCGGTGTCGGCATCAGCACCGCGTCCAGGCGTTCGCGCGCCTTGTCGATCCCCTTGGCATGGACGATATGCGAGATGAACAACTGGCGGATGGCCTCGCGTGCCGGACCGATGTTGAGTTCCAGGTGCCGGGGCATGACGTTCCCGGTGGCGATCACCGTTTTTCCCGCCGCCTCCAACGCCGCGCTCACGGTTTCCGCCGCCGAGCGGTTGCCGGCAACGACCACCGGGCATGTGAGCACGCTCCCGGCCAGTACACCGGCGTTGTGTTCGATCACCTTGCGGTTGCCGCCGTCGGTGCCGCCGGACAGCAAGATCATGTCGGGCGCCTGCGCCTCGATTGCGGCGATGTCCGCCTCGGTCAGTTCGAAGGCGTAGGTGCCGGCCAGCTTGGCGCCGGCGCCAAGCGCCGCCATGCGCGCCGCCTTGGCGGTCAGGTCCGGGACAAGGCCGACAGTCACCATCTTGAGCCCGCCGGCGGCGCTCGACGTCGCCAGCCGATGGCTGAATTCCCCGGCCCCGCCCATCGCCGCTTCGAGGTTGGCGAGTGCCGCATCGAGGCCCTCGTTGACGTCGGTCGTCACCGTGGAAGGCCCCTGTGCGCTGGCGACCACGGCGCCGTCGGCCAAGTCGACGGCACGCAGCTTGGTGTAGGTGGAGCCGAAATCGATCAGCAACGCCAGCGCCATGGTCAACTCTCCGTCGCGCGCTCGGCCCGCCGCGCGGCGATGTCGTCCGCCAGCGGGCCGGTGACATCGGCGGGGCGCGTGCCGGGCGGGAACACGCGATCGAAGCCCATCGCCTGGAAGCGTTCCTCGACACTGTCCCAAGGCTGGTCGCCGACCACCAGGTAGCCGCCGACATAGAGCAACATGTCCTCGAGCCCGGCCTCGATACAGAGCTCGCGGAAGCCCCGGCAGTCCAGTTCGCCCTGGCCATAGAGCGACGACACCAGGATGGCATCGGCGTCGGTTTCGATGGCGGCATCGACGAACTCGCTGGCCGGCGTCAGCGCGCCCAGCGCCACCACCGTGAAGCCGGCATCCTCGAGCGCGCGGCTGAGGATACGGTTGCCGACGATATGGGTGTCGGAGCCGATGACGCCGGTAATCAGCGTGCCTTTGCTGACGTCGTTCATTTTCGATGGGTCTCCCGTTTCTCCAAGGTGTAGGCGGCGATGGCGTCGCGGTCCGGGCGCACTTCGCCGCCGCTCAGCACCAACTCGCCCCGTTCCAGCCGCATGGGCACGTCGAACAGGCGCTGGCTCGGTTTCAGGAAGCCGTTCATCTCGCCGGCGTTGTCGATGGCCACGGCGCCGATGCAGGCCTCCATCCAGCAGCCGATGTCGCCGGCGACTCCGTTGCCGAGCACCGGCGTCATGTGCTGGGCGCGGATGTGCGCGATGCCGCGGGCCAGCGTATCGAGGCTGCCCAGTTTCATCAGCTTCAACTTGATCACGTCGGCGCATTCGAGCTTCGCCGCCCGGTCCACGTCCGATAGCTTGTAGATCGATTCATCTAGCATGTAGGGAACGCCGTTCACCCCGGCCGCATCGGCAACCGCCACCGCCGCCTTCCAATCACCGGCGGCGCAGGTCTGTTCGACCAGTTCGATCCCGGCCGGATCGATGCCGGAAACGAAGGCGATGCCCTCGGCCTGGTCGTAACCCTGGTTGGCGTCGACCCGCAGCTTGGCGCGGCCGCGCGTGCATTCCTGGATGTAGGCCAGGCGCGCCATGTCGGCGCCGAGATCGAAACCGACCTTGACCTTGAGCGTTCTGTAGCCTTCCTCCAGGTGCGCCTCGATCTCGTCGACCAGTTCGTCCGCTTCCATGGAATTGAGGATCGCCAGCAATTCCAGGCGCCGCTCTTCCGCCGCCGACAGCGCCGGGTGAGCGGCGGCCATCTCCAGCGCGGTGACGAAGGCCGTCGTGGTGAAGGGCGCGGTGGACTGATGCGCCATGGCCGCGTTCTTGGCCATGGCGACGCCGAGGCCGGCCAGGGGCTCGGCCATTTCGCCGGCCGTCCGCCAGGCATCCTCGATGGTTTCCTCGGTGTAGCCCGTCAGCACGGTCGCCTCACCCCAGCCGCTGCGGCCGTCATCCAGTTCGGCCTCGACCAGCACCATGTCGAAGGCTTCGACCGGGCCGAAGGAAAGCTTGTAGGGCCGCGTCAATGGCACCCGCACACAATAGGCCGTGAACCGCTCGACGACGGGATCGCTCATGTCCGGACCTCCGGCGTCAGCAGTTCGGACAGTTTTCGCGCGGCCGCCTCGAAACGCGGCAGCAATGCCCGCGCACCGTCGAGGTCCATCCGCGCCGTCGGCGCGTGCACCGAAAGGCCGCCGACCACCCGGCCGGGATCGTCACCCAGCCGTACCGGCACCGCCAGCCCGATCAGCCCATCGACGTTCTCGGCATCGTTCAGGGCATGGCCCTGGCGGCGGATGTCCTCGAATTGCCCTTCCAGCGCCGACGCGTCGGTCACCGTGTTGGCGGTCAGCGCCGGCCTGGGCAGGGTATCGAGCAGATACCGGCGGTCCGGTTCCGGCAGGTGCGCCCACAACAGCTTGCCGATGGCGCTGGCGTGCAGGGGCACGCGGCTGCCGGCGCCCAACTGGATGCGGATCGGCCATTCGCACTCGACCCGCTCGACATAGAGCACCGCGTCGCGGTCGAAGACGCCGAAATTACAGCTTTCGCGCACGTCGTCGACAAGCGCTTGCATCAAGGCCCGCAACGGCCCGCCCGGCCAGCTCGCGGCCTGCGCCTTGACCATCATGCCGATGACCCTGGCACCCGGCACCAGGCCGCGGCTGAAGGAATCGTTTCGCAGCAATCCCTCGGCGATCATGTTGCCGACCAGCCGGTGCACGGTGGGTTTCGGGATTTCCGTGCGCTCCGCCAGTTCGGCGACGCTCAACGGCGTGCCGGCGGCGACGATCTCGTCCAAAAGCCTGAAGGCCCGCGCCAATGGCGCGCTTCCCGCCTGTTCGTATCCCATGATCGAAAGGTACCGCACACCGGAGTGTTGTCAATTATCAATAAAATATTATCGAAAAACGATAACGGTTTCATGACAGTCCGCCGGTGGTGCTCGTCAGCCGCCGGCATTTGCGCTATCGTTCAGGCATGAGCAAGGCCTTCACCAAGGAATCCGAAGCGGAAGAGCCGGAACTGGAAGAAGCCGACAGCCTGCCGGCGGGGTTCAAGAACTACATCACCCCCGACGGACTGGCACGGCTGCAGTCCGAGCTCAAGCACCTGCGCTCGGTCGAGCGCCCCAAGGTGGTGGAGACCGTCGCCTGGGCGGCGGGCAACGGCGACCGTTCCGAGAACGGCGACTACATCTACGGCAAGAAACGCTTGCGCGAGATCGACCGCCGTATGCGCTTCCTGTTGAAGCGCCTGGAGATCGCCGAAGTCGTCGACCGCAAGCTGCAGACCAACCGCGACCAGGTGTTCTTCGGCGCCACCGTCACCTTCGCCGGCGAGGACGGCTCGGAGAAGACCGTGCGCATCGTCGGCGTCGACGAGGCGCGTTTCGACGAGGGCGAGGTGAGTTGGGTCTCGCCCATCGCGCGTGCCCTGATGAAGGCCTGGGAAGGCGACCTGGTGACGCTGCGGACACCGAACGGCCCCGAGCCCATCGAAGTGGTGAAGATCGCCTACGAGTGATAGGCATCACGCCAGGCGTTCGGGATAGTCGGAGATGACCGTCTCCACGCCCCAGCCAAACAGTTTCTCGGCCGTGGCCCGGTCGTTCACCGTATAGACCCGCACGGGAAATCCCGCCTGGCGCATTTCGTCGACGTCGCGGCGCCGCAGATGCCGCCAACCGCAATGCATGGAGCTTGCCCCGGCGATCGCGGCCAATTCGCGCCAGTCCTCCACCAAACGCGGCACCAGGAGCGCACGTTCGAAGCCCGGCGCCTCCGCGCCGAATGCTTGCAGTGCTTCGGGGCGGAAACTGGAAATCACCGGCGCCGGCAGTTCGGATGGCCAGAGATCCAGGAAATCCCGTGCCACGTCGCGGCCGGTCTCGCGTTCCTGGCCGGGGGTCGGCTTCAATTCCAGGTTCAGTCCCATGCCTCGTTCGCGCAGGAAATCCACCAACTCCGCCAGGGTCGGCACCCGCTCGCCGGCGAAGCCGACATCGAACCAGCAGCCGGCATCGAGTGTCTTGATTTCGGCCAGCGTCGCGTCGGCGACCCGGCCGCGACCGTCGGTGGTGCGTTCAAGGGTGTCGTCATGCATCAGTACCGCGGCGCCGTCGGCGCTCAGCTTGACGTCGACCTCCACCCATCCGGCGCCGAGATCGAAGGCCTTCTGCATGGAAACAAGCGTGTTCTCCGGTGCATGGCCGGCGGCGCCGCGATGGCCGATCAGACGGGGAACACCACTACCGGACACGTTCACAGCCCCCGAAATTTCGCGCAAAACCGGTTGCGCCCGGCCGCATATGGCTTCACCCTGAACCACCGACGAAAATCACCGGCTCTGGGGGGACTGATGTCCAACGACGACGATCTCAAGCGCATGGCCTTGGAGTATCACCGGCTGCCGGTACCCGGCAAGCTTTCCATTGCGCCGACCAAGCCACTGGGCAACCAGCGCGACCTGGCGCTGGCCTACTCGCCCGGTGTCGCCGCCGCTTGCAATGCCATCGCCGAAGACGCCGCCGAGGCCGCCAACCTCACCGCGCGCCAAAACCTCGTCGCGGTGATTACCAACGGCACCGCCGTGCTCGGCCTCGGCGCCATCGGCCCCTTGGCCTCGAAGCCGGTGATGGAAGGCAAGGCGGTGCTGTTCAAGAAATTTGCCGGCATCGATGTGTTCGATATCGAACTGGACGAAACCGACCCGGACAAGATCGTCGACATCGTCTGCGCGTTGGAACCGACGTTCGGCGCCATCAACCTGGAAGACATCAAGGCGCCCGAGTGCTTCGTCATCGAACAGAAATGCCGCGAGCGCATGAACATCCCGGTATTCCACGACGACCAGCACGGCACCGCCATCGTCACCGCGGCGGCATTCCTGAACGGGCTGCGCGTCGTCGGCAAGACCCTATCCGAGATCAAGCTGGTCTCCACCGGCGGCGGCGCGGCGGGAATCGCCTGCCTCAGCCTTTTGGTCTCCATGGGGGTGAAGCGCGAAAACATCTGGCTCGTCGACCATGTCGGCGTCATCTACGAGGGCCGCGAAGAGGAAATGAACCCGCACAAGGCCAAGTTCGCGCAGAAAACCGACGCGCGCACCTTGGCCGACGTGATTGCCGACGCCGACGCCTTCCTGGGGCTGTCGGCGGGCGGCATCCTGACCGGTGACATGGTCAAGACTATGGCCGCCAAGCCGCTGATCCTGGCGCTCGCCAATCCGGAACCGGAAATCACCCCGGACGAGGCCCGCGCCGCGCATCCGGACGCGGTCATCGCCACCGGCCGCTCCGACTACCCCAACCAGGTCAACAACGTGCTCTGCTTCCCGTTCATCTTCCGCGGCGCCCTCGACGTCCGCGCCACCACCATCAACGAGGAGATGAAGCTGGCCGCCGTCAAGGCCATCGCCGACCTGGCCCAGGCGGAGAGTTCCGAGGTGGTGGCCAACGCCTATCAGGGCGAGGACCTGACCTTCGGACCCGAGTACCTGATCCCGAAGCCGTTCGATCTCAGGCTCATCGTCGAGGTGGCGCCGGCGGTTGCCCAGGCGGCGATGGATTCCGGTGTCGCCAGCAAGCCGATCGAGGATTTCGACGCCTATCGCGAGCGGCTCGGGCGTTTCGTGTTCCGCTCCGGCATGCTGATGAAGCCGGTATTCGAGCGCGCCCGAAACGACAAGCGCCGGCTGGTCTACGCCGAGGGCGAGGACGAGCGGGTGCTGCGCGCCGTGCAGGTGGTCGTCGACGAAGGCATCGCCGACCCGATTCTGGTCGGCCGACCGGACGTGGTCGCCAAACGGGTGGAGAAGCTGGGGCTGCGCCTCAAGGAAGGACGCGACTACAGCCTGACCAACCCGGAAAGCGACCCGCGTTATGAATCCTATTGGCGCGGCTACCACGAGATCATGCAGCGCAAGGGCGTGTCACCGGATCTGGCACGCACCATCGTGCGCACCAACACGACCGTGATCGCATCGCTGATGGTACAGCGCGGCGAGGCCGACGCCATGCTCTGCGGTACCTATGGCCAATACACATGGCACTTGCGCCATTTGCTCGACGTCATTGGCCGCGCCGATGGGGTGCGCGATGTATCCGCGCTCAGCGCCCTGATCGTCAACAAGGGCACCTACTTCATTTGCGATACCCAGGTGAGTTTCGACCCAACCGCCGAGGAAATCGTCGAGATGACACAGCTCGGCGCCGACGCCATCCGGCGGTTCGGCATGGAGCCGAAAGTGGCGCTGATATCGCACTCCAATTTCGGCAACGCGGAAACGCCGAGCGCGGTCAAGATGCGCGCCGCAGTGGCGCGGCTGCGCGACGAATCGCCGGACCTGGAAGTGGAAGGGGAAATGCACCCCGACGCGGCACTGGAACCCAAGTATCGGGATTTCATCTTCCCCAACTCACGCCTGCAGGGGCCGGCGAATTTGCTGGTGTTTCCGTCCCTCGACGCCGCCAACGGCGCCTTCAACCTTTTGAAGTCGGCGGGAGACGGACTGTCCGTCGGCCCGGTCCTCCTGGGCGCCGCCAAGCCCGTGCATATCCTGACGCCGTCGGTTTCGGCGCGGGGACTGGTCAACATGAGCGCCCTGGCGGTGGTCGACGCCCAGGCCCGCGAAGAACAAGGCCAGCTGATCTAGAGCCGAAAACGTTTCGATGAAAACGGCAATTTCTGCCGGGCCGTAGACGTCAGTTCGCCAGCAGGTCGTCCATGTCGATCAACGGGGTGTCTTCCAACGACAGGTCGTCGCCAAATGTTTCCAGGCAACGGAAACCGTCACCAACACTGTGGCAAAGCGCCGCTTGCAGAAATTCGTCGCCACCGGCAAGCATCGCCGGATCATCGCCGTAAAGCTTCGGATCATCGTAGGTCTGCATGGTTTTCTCCGTTCCGGTCGGTTGTACGCGGTTATTTCGGAGAGTAATCAGCAAACGCCGTGCCAAATCCGATCGAAGGAACCTCGGAATCGAATAAATTGGCCAAATTCCCCAGCGACAGAGTTCTATATATAGAGACAACGCTGCTCCAATATACCAATCTTTGTGGGCAATTTTATCTGGCGACCGAGTTTGCCATCGTCTAGACTGCCGATTCGGTGGGATTCCGCAATGAATCCGCCCGTGGGATGGCGCTTTTCCGGCTTTCGGATAGGGGTCGAGCGAGGGGCGAGTAAGAGACCAAGACAGGAAATGGCTGTTCGGGCTCAGAAATTTTTCGTTGGCATGGTGATGGTCGCGGCGCTTTTGGTGCCTTCCGTGACCTATGCGCAATCGTTGACGGAAACGCTCACCGAGCTTGTCCGCACCCATAAGCGCATGCTCGCCGCCGACGCCGACGTCAAGGCCGCCACCGAGCAGCTTGAGGTGACTTGGGGCGACTGGTACCCGAGCCTGTCGGTCACCGCCAACATCGGCCATGAAAAACAGCAAAAGCCGACCGGCTCCGACGACACCGACATGGTGCCGCGCCAGATCGACACGACCATCACCCAAAAGGTCTGGGATTTCGGCTCCACCAACTCGGCTATCCGCTCGTCCAAGCTGGCACTGGCGCAGACCCAGGAAACCCGCGAACAGACCAAACAGAATCTTCTGCTGGAAGGCATCACCGCCTACCTCAACGTGGTGCGGCATTTCAAGCTGGTGAATTTCGCGTCGGGCTCGGTCGACAATATCAAACGTCAGGCCGAGCTTGAAGACGCCCGCGTTCAGCGCGGTTCCGGTTTCTCAACCGACGTGCTGCAGGCCAAGACCCAACTCGCCGGCGCCCAGGCGCGGCTGATCCAGGCGCAAGGCCAATTGAAGCTGGCGGTCAACAGATATCGCGCGGTATTCGGCTCGCCGCCCGCCGACGTCGAAAAGATGCGCGATCCGAGGCTGCCGCTGGAACTGCTGCCCAAATCCCTGGACGAGTCGATCCAGGCGGCGCTGAAAGGCAACCCGCAACTGCGCGCCGCGCGCACAGGCTCGATGATCGCACGCGAATCGGTCATCAAGACGCGCGCCGACCAGTTCCTGCCGACCTTCGAATTGAGCGCCGAAAACAACATCAAGGAAGACTATGGCGGCACCGTCGGCTCGCAGCAGGAAGCCCTGGTAAAACTGGAAGCGTCCTATGATCTGAACCTGGGCCTCACCGCCATCAACTCCCTGAAGGCATCACGCCAGTCGCACCGGGCGACCGTCAACCGCTACGGCGACACCCGCGACAGCGTCGAAGAACAGGCCCGCAATGCGTGGGACAATCTGCAAACCGCGCAAGCCAACGCCAGTCATCTGCACAACCAGGCCGACATCGCGGCCGAGTTCCTGGAACTGGCGCGGCGCGAACGGCAACTGGGCAACCGCTCGCTGATCGACGTGCTGTCGGGCGAAACGGCGTTGATCAACGCCTCGTCCGATGCCGCCTCGGCCGATACGGACGTCGCCATCGCGGTCTTCTCGCTGCTCAACGTCATGGGCCAATTGGACCCGCGCATCGTCGAGTGAGCGGGGTCCAGAGCCTCTATGATGGCCGTCACAGACACATCGTTCGCCATCTGATACGATTCGGTCGAAATAGGGTGAGCTAGGTGAATCATGGACGGCAGTACGAATCCTGCCCCGCCGCTAGGAACTGACGTCGAACTGGCCCAGGTCAGTGCCGGCGATTCCGTTGGTCGCGTCGATACCATCAAGGGCGACGTCTTCGTCACCCGCACTGATGGCTCGAAGATCAAAGCGGCGACCGGCCTCGAGATTTTCCAGGGCGACGTGGTCGAAACTGACGCCGACGGCGCCATCGGCATCGTCTTTGCTGACGATTCGACCTTCTCCCTCGCAGAGGCCGGACAGATGACCATCGACGAGATGGTTTACGATCCGGGCGGACAGCAAGGCACCGCGGCGCTTTCCGTGGCACAAGGCGTCTTCACCTTCGTTTCCGGCCAGATCGCCAAGACCGCCGTCGACGCCATGATCATCAACACGCCGACGGCGACGCTCGGCATTCGCGGCACGTCCGGCGGCGGCAAGGCTTCGCCGACCAAGGGCGACGTCTTCTCGCTGTTCCAGGACGCCGGCGGCAGCACCGGCGAAATCATCATCAACACCGAGGTCGGTTTCGCGACGCTCAACACGCCGTTCCAGACCACGCGCATCACGTCGAAATTCGCGCTGCCTTCGAAGCCGATCATCATGCCGGAAGCAGCCATCGGGCAGTTCTACGGCGCCGCCATCGCGGTCGCGCCACCGCCGCCCGCGCCCACCGGCCAGGACCAACAGGAATCCGGCGGCAACCAAGGCGGCGATCAGGGGGCCGCAGAAGGCGGTAACCAAACCCAGGAAGGCGACACCGAACAAACGGCCGAGGGCGAAGCCGGCGCCGACGCCCAGCAGCAGTTGGAAGGTGAAGCCCTGGTTGAGGGCGGCGATCAGCCTCTTGAAGGCGACGGCTTGCCGGTCGAAGGCGACGCCCCCGAAGGTGACAATATCGAAGCCGCGGCGCGGCTTGCCGCCGAACAGGCTGTTCAGGATGCCCTCGCCGGGGGCGGAACCGCCGGCGATGCGGCGGAGGCCGCCGGTGATGCCGCTCTGGCCGCTGCCATCGCCGAGGCTCGCGCCAACGGCATCTCCGACGCCGAAATCCAGGCCGGCGCCAACGCATTCCAGGATGCCCTGGCTCAAGGCGGCAGCCTCGACGATGCCTTCGAAGCCGCCATGGCGGCGGGTGAGACTGCCGGGTTGCAAGCGGCGATCCAATTCGACCAGGCCATTCAGCAAGCCCAGCAGCAAGGTGCATTCGGCAATGTCCCCGGTGCCGGCGACCTGGGTGGCCCCCAAACGTTCGGTGTCGGAAATACCGGTGACGGCGGCAATCAAAACCAGGACGGCGGCGACGGTCAGTCCCAGTCCGACGGCGGCCTGTTCGGAGGTGACGGGTTCGGGCTCGACGGGTTCGGTGATTTCGGTTTCGGCGACACGTTCACCGATACCTTCTACGACCCGCTGAACAGCGGCGAGGTGGACTTCGATCCGTTCTCGCCGGAGAATTTCTTCGATCCCTACGTCGACCCGCAGTACGATCCGCCGGAAGAGAATATCTCCTCGGTGACCGAGGACGATGTCGTCTTCGGCGAAACGTTCTACAACACCAGCGGCGACGACACCTTCACCGGCAATACCGAGAACACCGAGTACGTCTACGACCAAACCGACGGCAATACGGTATCGGCCTCCGGCGGCGGCATTTTCGGCCAGACGGTCTACGACCAGGACTTGATCACCGACGACGGCGGCACCCGCGATCGACTGACCTTCGAGGCGCTCGACAGCGTCGGCATCAAGATGAGCGTTTCCGGTGATGCCGGGTTCATGGATTTCCACATCTACAGTGAATATTCCGACACATCGAGCCTGTCGACCGTGCTTACCTACATCCAGATCGAAGACACGGTCGAGGATATCCAAGGTTCCGTCGATTCCCTCACCGACCTCGATGCCGGCATCGTCGTCAAGAACGCCATGGACCTCACCGGCTCGGAGACCGCCTACATTCTTGCCGGCAGCACCTCCGCCGACAACCTGACCATTTCCGATTCCAATTCCGTCGGTGCGCTGCTGTTCGGCAAGGACGGCAACGACACCCTGACCGGGAATTCCAGTTCCGACGAGGTTCTGTACGGCGGAGCCGGCAACGACACCCTGGATGGCAAAGGCAGCAGCACCGGCGGTGATTCCATCTACGGCGGGCTCGGCAACGACATCATCAACGTGACCGTGGCCACCGGGTCGAGTGCCTACGACGGCGGCGACGGCACCGATACCCTCAATTATGCCGGCCTGTCGTCGGCGGCGAACTTTGTCATCTACGAGACCGAACTGGACGTTTCACAAGGCTCGGGATCGACGGTGAACGCCACCGACATAGAGATTTTGACCGGCACCAACCACGGCGACACCTTCTCGCTCTCCGACAGCAACGGCTCCATGCCGGAAACCATCACCGGCGGCACCGGCAACGACACCTTTACCCTTTCCAACAATTCCACGGTCACATCGACCCTGATCGGCGGTAACGGCAACGACATCTTCAACGTCGGCTCCAACGTTACCCTATCGACTACCCTCGACGGCGGCGGCGGCACCGACGTACTCGGTGTCCGGAGCACATCGGTCAGCGTCAACACCGTCAACTTCGAAGCCGCCGCGTTGATCGGATCCAGCAGCGACGATTCGCTCACCATGGACGCCACCGACGTCAGCGGCCTGACCATCGGTTCGGTTTCCGGCGGCGCCGGCACCGATACCCTGACCATCAGCGCGGGCATCAATGTCTCCGGCCTTGCGGTCAGCAACGTCGAAACGATCACCGACAGCGACGGCACCGACAGCATTCAACTCGGCTCCGGCGGTCAGACGGTGACCACCAGCGGCATTGAGACCATCGTCGGCGGCTCCGGCTCGGACAACGTCACCCTGGCCAGCAGCGGCAGCACCTACATCAACGCCGTCGAGACCCTTACCGGTTCGACCGGCTCGGATAACATCTATCTCCTCGCCAACGGCACCTACACCATCGACGGCGGCGACGGCACCGATTACATCCGCACCACGTCGAGCCTCACCGCCTCTCTCCACCTGACCAATGTGGAGGAACTCCCCGGCACCGCAGCCGGCCCCTACATCATCACCCTGCTAAACAGCCAGAATGGGCTGTTCGTGCGCGGCAGCGGCAATACGGATTCCCTGACCCTTTCCGACGGCGGCAATACCGTATCGGTCTTTAGCGATGTCGATTCCGTCACCGGCGGCACCGGTGCCGACCATGTCACGGTGACATCGCAGATCTCCAGCCAGTCCTTCAACCTAGCTGGCGGCGCCGACTCGCTGACGCTCGGCAATTTCGCCAACACCGTCACCGCATCGAACATCGAAACCATCACCGGCGGCAACAACGCCGACACCATTACCCTGGGCGCCGCACAGGGGTCCGGCACCGTCGACGGCGGCAGCGGCACCGATACGGTAAACCTCGCCGACGGCACCAACTCCTTGACGCTCGCCAATATGGAAACGGTCGTCGGCGGCACCGGCACCGATGTCGTCACCCTGGGCAGCGGTGTCGACAACACCATCGCGGCGACCAACATGGAAACCATCTCCGGCGGCGACGGCAACGATACCATCAATCTCGGCGACGCCGGTATTATCGCGCGGATATCCGGCGGCGGCGGCAACGACACAGTAAACCTGGCCAACGGGGCCAACGACGTCGATTTCTTCGGCACCGAGACCATCAACGGCGGCACCGGCGCCGACATCATTACCAGCCAGGATTCGACCGCCGAAACCATCAACGGCGGCGGCGGCAACGACACAGTAACCCTGGCCAACGGGGCCAACGACGTCGATTTCTTCGGCACCGAGACCATCAACGGCGGCACCGGCGCCGACATCATTACCAGCCAGGATTCGACCGCCGAAACCATCAACGGCGGCGGCGGCAACGATACCATTACGGGCTCCGGCGGCAATGACAGGCTGATCGGCGCCATCGGTGCCGACCGGTTCGTGTTCTCCGGCCAACTGCCGGCCAATCTGGGCAATGATACGTTGGTCGATTTCACCGGTGCGACGAATTTTGGCGGCACCACCGGTGAAGGCGACAAGATCGTCCTCGACACCTCGAACCTGGGCATCGGTTCCATCGTGTTCGACGACGTTACCTTCTCCAGCAGCGCTTACTCCACCGGCTTCGCATCGGCAAATGCCACCGTCATTACCATCGGCGGCGAGGCAACGGACATCACCACCGCGCTCGGACAGCTACAAGGCGCCGGATTCAACGCCGCCAATGCCGTGGTCCTATTCCACGATACCGCCAATTCCAACACGCTCAGCATGTATTACACCGAATACCTGGACGACAGCGCCGGCACCACCACCCAACTGGCCACCTTCGACAGCATCACCACGGTTTCCCAGATCGACAACATGACCGCCAGCGATTTCGACGTACAAGCGTGATCGGGCCGTGTTCCTTCGCATCCCCAAGCTCTTGAACGCCGACCAGGTCGCGGCGATTACCGCCATGATGGCCGGCGCCGCCTTCGTCGACGGCATGGCCACCGCCGGGCCGGCGGTGAAGGCGGTCAAGAACAACCTGCAACTGGACCGCGGCACGTCCGAGGGCGTCAAGGCGGCGGACGAAACCATCATGCGCGCGCTCGCGGCCAACGGGAGCGTGCGCGGCGCGGTGCTGCCGAAGCGCATCCTGCCGCCCTACTACGCCAAGTACACCGAAGGCATGAGCTACGGCCAGCATGTGGACAACCCGCTGATGGCCGCGCCGGCGGGCGGGCCGCCGCTGCGCACCGACGTCTCGTGCACCATCTTCCTGAACGATCCCGATGGTTATGAAGGCGGCGAGTTGCAGATCAAGAGCGATCTCGGCGACGCCACCGTCAAGTTGCAAGCCGGCGACGCCATGATCTATCCCACCGGCGCCATCCACCAGGTACTGCCGGTGACCAAGGGCGAGCGGCTGGCGGCGATCACCTGGATGCAGAGCCTGATCGCCGACCCGACGCGGCGGCGCATCGTCTACGAGCTCGATCTGGTGTGCCAGTCGCTGCTCCGCAAGATGCCCGATTCGGACGAACACCGCACACTCATGCGCAACTACGGCAACCTGGTCCGGCTGTGGAGCGAGCCCTGAGCGCGGCTTGCGAGCCCCGTGGTATCCATGCCGGCCGTCATGTGATAATTTACGCCCTTGATTCCAAGGGATTATCCACGTGAGAGAACTCTTCGTCCGGCTCCTGAAGCGCCCCGGTCTCGCCGCCGAGATGGCGCTCGCCTCGCTGTTCGCCAATGTCCTGGCGCTGGCCTCGCCGATCTTCGTCATCCAGGTGCTGAACCGATACGTGGCGCACGGCGTCGATGCGACGCTCGCCACCCTCGCCGCCGGTGTCGCCATCGCCATCGTGCTGGAGCTGGCCTTCCGCCAGATCCGCCTGCGCCTGGCCGGCGCCATCAGCGGGCCGCATGACGCCAACCTGGCGGCGGCCGGCTTCGGGTCGCTCACCCAGGCCAAGATCGCCGCGCTCGAACAGCTTCCGGCCGGCCTCAAGCGCGAGATGATCGGCGGCACCGAGAAGATCCAGGCGGCATACGCGCCGGCCAACGTCGCGGCGCTGTTCGACGTCCCCTTCGCGCTGCTGTTCATCGGCGTGCTCTATCTCCTCAACCCGACGCTGGCGATGATCGTCGCCGGTTTCGTGGTCTTCGGCTTCAGCGTCTCGGTGCTCACGTCGGCATCGCTGCGCCGTCCGACACGCCAGCTTCAGGCCGCTTCGACCCGCCGCGTCGGCCTGCTCGGCTCGACACTGAGCGCCGGCGACACGCTGCGCGCCTTCAACGGCGGCGACTACCTGCGCGAGCTGTGGACGCGCGAGACGGCGCAGTTCCAGAAGCTCACCCGCGCCATTGCCCAGCGCCAGGGCTTCGTGCAGGCGCTCGGCATGTCGATCCAGGCGCTGATGGCGGCGGCGGTGATCTCCGTCGGCGCCATGCAGGTCGTTGCCGGCGCCATGGACGTGGGCGCCATGATCGGCGCCAACATCCTCGCCGCCCGCGCGCTCGGTCCGATCATCCGCCTCGCCGCCATGAGCGAGACCTTCGCCAAGGCGCGCCAGGCGGCCCGGGTGCTCGGCGAGTTCGCCAAGCTGCCCATGGAACGCGCCCAGGGAACGGCGCTCGGCGACTACCGCGGCACCATCGAGTTCCAGGACCTGGCCTTCGCCCACCCCGGCGACAAGACGCCGCTGTTCGAATCGGTCAACCTGAAGCTGGAACCGGGCAGCCTGCTGGTGTTCACCGGCTCCAACGGGTCCGGCAAGACGACGCTGGCGAGGCTCTGCGCCGGCCTGCTGGAGCCGACCCGCGGCCGCATCCTGGTCGACGACGTCGACCTGGCGCAGGTAGCGCCCGGCTGGTGGCGCCGCCAGATCAGCTACATGCCGCAAGAGCCCCGCTTCGTCGACGGCTCCATCGGCGAGAACATCCGCCTCGCCAATCCGGCACTGGGCGACGCCGCCATCAACGACATCGTCAACCGCGCCGGGCTCAGGAAGTTCATCGACAAGAGCTCCGACGGGCTCGAGACGCCGCTGGTCAACCAGGGCGCCAACCTGTCGCTCGGCCAGCGCCGCCGCATGGCACTGGCCCGCGCGCTGGCCACCGCCGGTCAACTGCTGATCATCGACGAACCCACCGAAGGCCTCGACCAGGAAGGCGCCCAGCACGTCCTCGACGTGGTCAACACCATGGTCGGGCGCGGCCGCACGGTGATAGTGTTCACCGACGACCCGCGCATCCTGCAGACCGCGCGCCACTTCGTCGACCTGGACGCCAAGCCCGTGCCGCGCCTGGTGCGCCGTGCCGCCAACGAGAGCGGCGATGACGCGCCTCAGCCTCAGCCTCAGCCTCAACCTCAGACCCAAACCGACCCGGACGCCGAGGCGCGCCAGCAATCGGCCCTCGACGCCATCGCCGGGAGCGCCTAGGCATGGCCGAGCTCAACCTCGATATCGCGCCCCCCCGGCCGAAGGCGAAACCGGCCCAGAACGAGAGCCTGCGGCTCACCCACCTGTTCTTCCTTCTCTGCGCCGCCATGGTCGCCGCCTTCGGCGCCTGGGCCCATTACGGGCAGCTCGACGTGGTCTCGACGGCGGTGGGCGAGGTCATCCCGTCGAGCCAGGTGAAGAGCATCCAGCACCTGGAGGGCGGCATCGTCGGCGCCATCATGGTGCGCGAGGGCGACCGGGTGAAGCGCGGCCAGGCGCTGGTCACCCTGGAGCCGACGCAGTCCGACGCCGACGTCGCCGAACTGCAGGTGCGGATCACGTCGCTCCGGGCCGACGTGGCCAGGCTCGCCGCCGAGGCCGCCGGGGACGACGCCATCGCGTTCCCCGACGACCTCACCCGCGCCGCGCCGGAACTGGCGCGCGAGACCCGCGCCTTCTTCGAGACGAGGCGCCAGCGCATCGGCAACCAGCTCGCCGGGCAGCGCGAGAAGATCGCCCAGGAGAAAGACCGCATCGCCGAAATCACCGGGCGCATCGAAAACAGCGGCGAGAAGCTGAAGCTGTTGCGTGAGCAACTCTCGATCTCGCGCGAGCTGATGAAGGACCAGCTCACCAACCGCATGCAGCACCTGGAGCTTTTGAAGGAGGCGACGACGCTGAAGGGCCGCATCGCCGAGGACCAGGCCCTGCTGAAACAGGCCCAGGCGGCGCACAAGGGCGCCTTGAACAAGCTCGAAGCCATCCGCCATTCCTTCAACGAGACGGTGCGCGAAGACCTGGAGGAGAAACGCCGCAACCTCGACGAATTCACCAGCCGGCTGAAGAAGTTCAAGGATTCGCAGCGCCGCACGGTACTGCGCTCGCCGGTGGACGGCGTCGTCAAGTCCTTGTACGTGTTCACCGTCGGCGGCGTCGTGCAGCCCGGCGCCACGGTGGCCGACATCGTGCCCGGCGGCGATGCGCTGATCATCGAGGCCCGTCTGCCGCCCCAAGAGATCGGCTACGTCAGCCCCGGCCAGGACGCGCTGGTGACGCTGACATCGTCGGACGCGACGCGCTTCGGGCATCTCGACGGCACCGTCACCCACGTCAGCCCGGATACGATAGAGGCCGCCAACGGCCACGCCTTCTACCGGGTCCGCATCGAGACCAAGGGCGACTTCTTCCAATACCGCGACCAGCGCTACCGGCTGGTGCCGGGCGTGCAGGTGATGACCTCGATCCGCACCGGCCAGCGCTCGGTGCTCGCCTACCTGACCGATCCCTTCGTCGCCTCGGCGCGCTACGCCATGCGGGAGCGTTGAGCATGAAGCGCCGGGGGATCGCCATCGCCGCCGCCGCGCTCGCCGCCGTTGCCGCCGCCGCCTCGCCCGCGCCGGCCCAGGAGACGCCCGCCGTGCCCACGAAAGGCAGCGTCATCATCGACGTGCCGCCGCCGCCGGTGCGCACGCTGACCGGCGCCACCTACCCGCCCCTGAAAGACGTGATCTTGAACATCGGCGAGACCGTCCGCTTGGGGCGCGAGATCGACGACGGCCGCCCGCCCGCCGAGGGCTGCATGGACAAGCCCGGCGCCAAGGCGCGTTTCTGCGTCGATCCCGTCGATTGGCCCGCACCGCTCGATATCGCCACCGACGCCGAGGACGCCGTGCACAAGGGCAGCCAGGCGGTGGTGCGCTACGACCAGGGGCGCTCGTCGCAGGCGCATGTGCTGTTCCCGACGCAGGCCTTCACCGACATCGTCGAGGCGCTCACCGAGCGCTACGGCCCGCCGACCGAACAGCAGATGCAGATCCGCGACGTGCCCGGCGATCTCCGCGTCGCCAATACGCTGGTGCGCTGGAAGAGCCTCGCCACCGGCGGCGACAACGCGCCGGTGATCCTCGAAGTGCGCGCCTTCGACGACGTCCGCCACGTCACCCCAGACCGCGGCCACGGCCTGTTGTGGCTGCACCGCGAGGGCGCCGAGCCGCCGTTCCGGCATTTCAACACCATCGATCTGATGCTGTTGCGGCAAAAACGCATCGGGCAATGGCCGCCGGAAGCGGCCTCGGCGGTTACGCCTGGCGCCGCGCCGACATCTCGACCTGGGCCTGACTAGCCCCCTCGACCGACACCAGCACCAAGTCCACATAGACGATGGCGCGAAGCCGCCCGGCCAACTGGTCCGCCTGGCGCGCATCGAGGCCGGCGACGCGGATATCGACATCCATGCCGTCGTCGCCATGGCGCTCGGCGGTGAAGGCATCCGGCACGATGGTCAGCTTGGCGAACGCATCGAGGATGCGCGGCAAGACGGACGTCTCGGCGACGGCTTGCAGGTGGAATTGTGCGGTGGGTGAATCGGTGTCGCGGGGCATGGCCCCCAAAAAGGTCGTCATGATCTGTATCCTAGAGAAGTCGTCGAAGCGAACGAACGGCGGTGTCCCGGCCCCGGTTCAGGAGACCGGGCCGCTAATAAGTCGTACGACGATGGATACGCGCTTGATCATGGTGCCCGCATCATACCGCCACGGCCGACGGCGTCAACCCACGCAATAAAATTTCGTTTCGGTTCCGTTTTTCCGGGGTCAAAAACGCTTTAGAATCAACACCATCGAAAAAAATCTGGGAAACGAACCCAATTTCATCCGCACCCATGTCCGTCACCGAAACACTGGTTGGAAGCCATTGATTTTCTTAAAGACTCAAAAAAATCTCAGGAACGAACCCAATTTTCGCCCCCCCGTCACGCGCCTCCACCACCCATCCCAACCTTCCCCCATCAACGGGGAAGGAGCGAGGCGGCACCAACGCGCATTCCCTCCCCCCTTGTGGGGGAGGGTCAGAGTGGGGGGTATCCCTCAACCACGAAACGGCAGAACACCCAACAGCCGGCCCCAACGCATCCCCAATCCTGGAACCATCGGCCCCGGCCCAAAACCTATTCGAATGTAAAATAGCGCGCCGCCGCCGGCCGGAACCGACGCGGCAAATCAGCCATAGCATGGCTTTTTGGAAAAGTCAATAAATTCCTATTAATGGGTTTAATATTGGCGGGTGTTCAGATGACTCTCTTCAAATGTAAGATGTCGCATAGATATCCAAATGTCCTTTTGGATATGTTAAGATGTCCTTAGGTTTTGAATGGGCGAGATGGAATTCACATGCCGTTAGATCAACTCCTGTGCGCCTATGCCTAACGAACCCCTGCCAGTTACCCCGGCCGTCATCACCTGGGCCCGTGAGCGTGAAGGGCTAAGCCTTGACGACCTCCGCGGAGCGTTTGTGAACATTGAGGTGTGGGAGAACGGTGAGGGCGGACCGACTTATCCCCAGCTGGAGCGGCTGTCTGAACGCCTAAAGGTTCCGGTTGCTGCATTCTTTTTTCCGGCGCCGCCGGCATTGCCGCCGATCTCCGAGAGTTTCCGGACGTTACCCCAAGCTGAGTTCGACCAAATACCTCCGCGCATTCATCGGTTATTGAGAAAGGCACGCGCCTTTCAACTCAATCTTCAAGAGTTGTCGGATGGCCGAAATCCGAGCAATCGACCGATTGTCCGCCAACTAGAGATCGGTGCCAACGAAAACGTTATCGATATCGCTCGGAGGGTCCGAGATTTCTTAGGCGTGGCCTTCGCGGTCCAGACGGCATGGCGTTCAGTCGACGAAGCCTTGTCCAATTGGCGGGAAGTACTTTTCGAAGTCGGCATCTTCGTTTTTAAGGATTCGTTTGGAGAAGAAGATTATTCCGGTTTCTGCCTGTACGATGACGAATTCCCAATTATCTATGTGAACAATAACGCTAGCAAAACCCGTCAGATATTCACGCTGTTCCATGAGTTGGCCCATTTGTTGTTTCATACGAGTGGAGTGGACTCTGTTCGAGATGCGTTTATTGCGGGCCTCCCATTCGAGGACGCTCAAATAGAGATTTTGTGCAATCAATTCTCCGCCGAGTTCTTGCTGCCTTTAGAACTTTTCGACCAAGAAATGCAGGGCCGTCACGCAGACCGTCAAACCGCCGAGGAACTGGCCGCGCGGTATTGCGTGAGCCGTGAAGTGATATACCGCCGGTTTCTTGATCGCGGCACCATTGACCAAGCCGAATATTCGGCTGCCGTCCAACATTGGAACGCGCAACGGGGGCCTCGCAGGGGCGGCGGAGATTGGTATAGAACTCAGCTCGCCTATTTGGGTCGTGGGTATGTGTCGCTGGCACTTAGCCAGTTTCATCAAAATCGTATCACTGAAACTCAGCTTGGTGAGTTTCTAAACACTAAACCCCGTAACCTAGCGACATTGGAAACCTATTTCGTCGAAGGCGCGGCATAATGTACGTGTTTGACACGGCGCCCATCTCAAGGCTTTTCCGAAATTTCTACCGAGATCAGTTTCCAAGTCTATGGCAACGGTTTGATGACATGGTCGATGCTGGCACTATCGTCGGAACGCGTGAATCCGCACGTGAGATAGAAGATTGGAGCAACGAAGATGCGAGAAATTGGGCGGCGAACAATAGAGACCTAGTATTTCATGTGCCCACCGCAGACGAGGGTGCTTTCGTAGCGCAGATATTTGCGGTTGAACACTTTCAACAGCTCATCGAGCAACAGAAGCTTTTGCAAGGCGGGAAAAATGCGGACCCGTTCGTAATTGCCAAAGCGGCGGTTGAGGAGCGCACTGTCGTCACGACCGAAGTCTTTAAGCCAAACGCTGCAAAAATCCCGAATATCTGTCAGCATTTCGGTGTGCCGTGCGTAGACCTGCAGGGATTCATGGCAATGGAAGGATGGGTCTTCTGAAAGGCGCCAATTTCCCGTTTGAGAAATCTGCCTACCTGTGCTGCCCGTGCAGGAACGGCAGTTTGACGGTTTTCGCCTCTCGCTAACTGGAGGATGTTGCCACAATCGGGGAAGATGTTCGCAAACGATTCAAAGTTTGCCCTCCCCCCTTTACCATCCCCCCCAAATACCCAATATTTGCGGCATCGGTTTTCCACGGAGGATTTGACGGATGGGTTGGCAAGGCAAAGTGCTGCGCGTCGATTTGGGCGCCATGACGGCGACGGAAGAACCGCTCAACATGGAATGGGCGGAGCGCTACCTGGGCCAGCGCGGGCTCGCCAGCAAGTACCTGTTCGAGGAAATGGACCCCAAGGCCGACGCGCTGTCGCCGGAAAACAAACTGATCTTCGCCACCGGGCCGCTGACCGGCACCATGGCGTCCACCGGCGGGCGCTGGTCGGTGGTGACCAAGGGCGCGCTCACCGACGCCATCGCGTGTTCCAACTCGGGCGGCTATTTCGGCGGCGAGCTCAAATTGGCCGGCTGGGACTTCATCATCTTCGAAGGCAAGGCGCCGCATCCGGTCTATCTCTATCTCCAAGACGACGAGGCGAAAATCCTCGACGCGCGCGGCTTCATCTGGGGCGAGACCGTCTGGGATACCGAAGAGCTGATCAAGAAACGCCACCAGGACCCGCAGATCCGCATCGCGTCGATCGGCGCGGCGGGCGAGAGCATGGTGCGCTATGCCTGCATCATGAACGACAAGGACCGCGCCGCCGGGCGCTCGGGCGTCGGCGCGGTGATGGGATCGAAGAACCTCAAAGCCGTCGCCGTGCGCGGCACCAAGGGGGTCGCCGTCGCTGATCCCAAGCGCTTCCTGGAAGTGGTGCGGGAAAAGCGCGTCAAGCTCGATACCCATGCGGCGCGCCAGCGGCTCGGCAAGCTGGGCACGCATGCGATGATGGACAACACGAATGCTTATGGGTCGTTGCCGACACGCAACTCCCGCGACGTGCAGTTCGAGGGCCACGACGCGGTCAAGGTCAAGACCGCGCACACGCCGCGTCGCTCCGACCACCAGCCGAACGTGATCTCCACCAAGGCCTGCTTCGGCTGCTCCATCGGCTGCGGGCGCATCGCCAAGATCGACCCCGAGCACTTCACCGTCGCCTCGGAAGAACATAAACAACGCTACGGCAAGGCGCTGGGCGGGCTCGAGTACGAGAGCATCTTCGCCCTCGCCCCCATGGTCGGCTGCAACGACCTGGATGCGGCGACCTACGTCAACGCGCTCTGCAACGAGCACGGCATGGACCCGATCTCGCTCGGCGGCTCGATCTCGGCGGCCATGGAACTGTTCGAGACCGGCGCCGTGACGCTGGAAGACACCGGCGGGCTGGCGCTCAACTTCGGCAATGCCGAGGCGCTCTGCCGCATCACCGAAATGATCGTCGCCGGCGAGGGCTTCGGTGTCGATGTCGGCATGGGATCCAAGCGGCTCTGCGCCAAGTACGGCCATCCGGAGTTCTCGATTGCGGTGAAGGGCCAGGAGATTCCCGGCTACGACACCCGCGCCATGCAGGGCATGGGGCTCGCCTATGCGACGTCCAACCGCGGGGCGTGTCACATGCGCGCCAGCCCCTATACGGCGGATTTCTCCAACGTCGATACCGACGGCCGCGCCGAGATCGTCAAGGACACCCAGGACATGGCGGCGGCCAAGGATTCGACCGGGCTCTGCGCCTTCGCCGGCAACGCCTGGGACGTGGCCGACTACGCCGAACAGGTGGACGCGGCCCTCGATAGCCATTGGGACGAGGCCCGCATGCTGGAAGTGGGCGAGCGCATCTGGACGCTGGAGCGCCAGTTCAACATGCGCGCCGGCCTCACCGCCGCCGACGACACCCTGCCCGAGCGCTTCCTCAAGGAAGCCGCCAAGACAGGCGTCGCCAAGGGCCGGGTCACGGAGTTGGACAAGATGCTGCCGGAATACTACCAGCTTCGCGGCTGGACCGCCGACGGCGTGCCGACCAACGAGACGCTCGACCGCGTCGGGCTCTGAGGGGGCGGGTTCGGATGAAGGTCCGCTTCAAGCTCTTGTCCATGGCCGGGCCGCCGCCCGCCGGCTTCGACGAATTCGGCGAGAGCGCGCTCGACCTCGCGGCGGGCACCTCCGTCGCCGACGCGGTGGCGGCGCTCAAGCTGCCGAGCGAGGAATCCTACACCACGATTCTCAACGGCGAGGCCGTGCCGCCCGGCGCGCGCGCCGGACGCGCGCTCTCGGACGGTGATGAAATCACCCTGTTTCCGGCCATCCAGGGCGGCTGAGCGGGCTTTTTCCGGCGATTTTCAGGCTCGGAAAAAAATTTGAAAATATTCCAATTCGATAGTTTAACCTTAGTGAATTTGTGGTATTAGGGATGCAACAAAAAAGTCAAAAACCACACAAAAAACAAATGGGTGCTTCACGGTATGTTCTTGAATTCGCCTTTGAAGAAATTCTGCCTGCGTAACCATTGCGCGGCCAATGCCTTCCTCTGCTTCGGCATTTTTCAATTCGTTTTCACCATCTGGCTGGCCATCGAACACCAGCAGACCATCCTCAACTGGCTGTTTCCGAACATCTTGCTGCACGGCGCCATCTTCGGCCTCATCTGCGTCGCCAACATGGCGCTGATGGCCGCATGCCTGTGCCTGGGCCTGAGCGATTGCGGCCAGCATAGCGCCAACTGGACCCACACCTACCGCGGGCGCGGGCGCAACGCCTGACCGGAGCCGCGAATCCGGCGGCTGAAAACGGCAGCCATCGCTTGCCCATCCTTCGACAGGCTCGCCGAGGCGAGCCGCTCAGGATGAGGCTTTTCAACGCTCACACCTCATCCTGAGCAGCACGCCAGTGCGTGTCGAAGGATGTGCGGCGCCTGGCTGAGGCGGCTCTTAAACCGGCGGCTTGGTCGCCTCGAACGCCGGCACCGCGGCGGCGAAGCCGTCCAGCCACGGCACCAGTGCCGGATATTCCGCGCGCCAATCGATCTGCTTGCGCCAATCGGCGTAGCTCAAGGCACAGGCCAGGGTGACCGCGGCCAGGTTGGGTGCCTGGAATTCGTCCAGCCGTTCGATGGCGGCTTCCAGGCCGCGCCGGATCTTCCCCATCTGATGATCGAGCCAGACGTCGCTCGCCTGTTCGGGCGCGCGGTAGCGCCCCTCGTAGGTGACCAGCAACAGCGCGTCGTTGATGCCCTCCGCCAGCGCCGCCAGGGTCAGCACCCGGGCGCGCGCCTCGGTGCCGCGCGGAATCAGCCCGCCGTCGCCGTGCCGGGCGTCGAGGAAGTCGATGATGACGCGGCTGTCGAAGACCGCGTCGCCGGCCTCGGTGATCAGCGCCGGGATCTTGCCGAGCGGGTTGATCTTGCGGATCGGGTCGTTGGGGTCCTGTGTGCTGGCGTCCTGGAGCTGGAACTTGCCCGCAAGGCCGAGGATATCCATGACCACGCGGACCTTGCGGCCGTAGGGGGAACTGACGGAGGTGACGAGCGTATACATGCCGAGCCTTTCTCGAAGTTGAATGGGGTTTTGCGGTGCCGGGCGGTTCAGGCGCGGTCGACGAAATCCTGGTAGTCGGCCGCCAGTTCCGTCACCGAGGCCTCGAACAGGCGCTTGCCGATCTCCGGCGTCGCGCCGCCGGGGTTGGAGCCGATGCGCCCGTCCGGGAACTGCCGGCGGTAGTCGTCGGCGTCGAAGATCTCGCCCACCGGCGCGCGCGGCGGATCGAGCTTCGCCTGGGAGACGCGCGCCGCGTCGTCGGGATAGCCGAAATAGGTCAGCGCCACTTCCGACGGCGTCGCGTGCGAGCCCTCGTCGTCGCCGAAAACCTCCTTGGAAATCTCGCCGACGGCCTTGCCGAGGTACCAGTTCTTCAACACGCAGCGGACCCGCGGGCGGTTGGCGGCGGCGGTGCCAAGGCTCGATTCGGCGTAGACCTCGGAGAAGGCGGCGGTCACCGTGGCGACGTTGCCGCCGTGGCCGTTGATGAAGAAGAACCGCTCGAAGCCGTGCTTGGCCAGCGAGTTGATCATGTCGCGCACCACCGCGATCAGGGTCGAGGGCAGCAGCGTCATCGAGCCCGGAAAGCCCAGGTGGTGCTGCGCCATGCCGACGCTGATGGTGGGCGCGACCATGGCGCCCGTGCGCTCGCCGACCTCGATGCCGATCAACTCGGCGCAGAGCGCATCGGTGCCGATGAAGCCGTTGGGACCGTGCTGTTCGGTGGAGCCGATGGGCATGATGATGCCGGCGGAACGCTTCAGGTAGTCTTCCGTTTCCGACCAGGTGACGAGTTGCAGGCGCATGGATGTTTCCTCCTAGGTTTCGCCCATTCTCGCCTTGCGGCTTCGGCGCTTCAAGTGGCGGATCGCGAAACGCGCCGGGTGCAGGGCATCCAGCACCGGCCGGGGTTGCGGCAGGGGCGCGCCGGCCAGCATCGCCGCCAGGATATCGGCCGCCAGGGGCGCGGTCAGGAAGCCGCGCGAGCCGAGCCCGCTCAGCGTATAGAGGCCGTCCCGGTACTTGGCCGGCGGAAAGCTCCGGTCCTTCGCGCCATGGCGGAGATCGGCGTAATCCGCCGCGTAGGCCGCGCGGTCGGGCAGCGCGCCGACGAAGGGCATGCGGTCGGTGGTGGTGGCGCGGAGCCCGGTCCAGGCCGCGCCATCCGCGGTGAGGCCCGCCGCCGGCCCCGGCAGCCGCGCCGCCAGCAGCGCCAGGTTGTCGGTGTCGTCATCGGCGCGCGGCGTCCGCCAATCGGCCCCGGCCGGATCGTCGATGCGCCGGAAGCTCGATCCGATCACATGCCCGCCGCTCCCCGCCGGCGTCAGGTAGCCGCCGTAGGTGACGGGGGCGATCTGCCCGGCGGTGGCCGCCGTCGGCCCGGCGCGGGAAACCTGGCCCCGGTTGGCGTAAAGCTCGAGGCCCAGCGCCGCTTGGAAATCCCGGACCTGCGGCCCCGCCGCCAGCACCACGGCGTTGAACCCCTCCCCTTGCAGCCGGGCCAGATCATCGATCACGACACCGGCCCGCATTTCGATCCCGTCGCTCAAACCCTGGCAGAGCCGCTGGGTATCCAGGGTGCCCGCATCGGCGAACCAGGCACCCGACAGACCGACGTCGAGCCCCGTCCGTTCGCGAGCGGCATCAGGATCCAGCCATTCCGCGTCGGCGAGCTTTCGGAACCGCGCCGCGTCGTCGGCATCGCGGCCCGCCACCAGCAGACCGCGCCGCAGCCAGGTGCCATCGATGCCGTCATAGAGCTGGATCGCACGCCGGTAGGCGGCGGCGTGGAACCAGCCGTTGGCGTCTTGCGTGACATAGGGCCGGGGTTGCAGCACCGCCGCCGGCGTGCCGGACGCGCCCGCGGCGGGCGCGGCACCGGCCTCGAAGATCGTCACGTCGAAGCCCTGCCGGGTCAGCGCCCGCGCCGCCGTTGCCCCCGCGATGCCGGCACCGACGACCGCCACCCGCGCGCCCGGCTGGGCCGGTTCGGGCGGGCGGAACCAGGGCGCGGCCTCCGGGTCTTTTGCCGCCGCCCGGAGCCTGCCCGCCAGGCACTCGCGCTTGGCGCCGAAGCCGGGGCGTTTTTCCATGGCAAAGCCCGCCGCTTCGAGCCCGCGCCGCACCGCACCGGCGGCGGTGAAGGTGGCGATCCGCCCATCCGGCCGGGTCAGCCGCGCGACCTGGCGCAGCAGCGCCGGCGTCCACATGTCGGGGTTCTTGGCCGGCGCGAAGCCGTCCAGGAACCAGGCATCGACGCGGGCCTCGAGCCCGGCCAGCATCGCCGCCGCTTCGCCGTAGAGCAGCGTCAGGCCCACCCGCCCGCCATCGAGGGAAAGTGCGTGATATCCCGCCCGGCGGGGCGGCAGCTTGGCCAGGAGTTCGCGGGAGATCGCGGGGAAATCGGCCTGCGCGCGGGCCATCTGGTCCGCCGCCATGGGAAAACCCTCGACGGCGACATAGTCCAGGCGGGCGCCCGGCGGCGCCGTCCGCCGCCACAGATCCCAGAGGCAAAGGAAATTCAGGCCCGTGCCGAAGCCGGTCTCGGCGACGGTGAAGCGCCGGCGTCCGGCCCAGATTTCCGGCGCGCCGATGCCGGCCAGGAACACGTGCGCCGCCTCCGCCTTGCCGCCGGCGCTGTAATAGACGTCGCCGAACCGTGTGGAAGCGGGGATGCCGCCGTCCAGCCATTCGAGCTCGGGGAAAGGCAACTCTCTCATTGGGCGGTGATAGCCCAAGCCCGGCTCTCAGGCAATTCGCCCCCTGGAACCGGGCGCGCACCGGCGGTATCCTAGGGGCCGGAGAACAACGAACATCCGGGAGGACCCGACCATGACCGCAACCCTCAACGTTACCTCGGACGCATTCAACGACGGCGATCCGATCCCGCCGCGCTACGCCTTTTGCGTGGCGGCGGCCGAAAACCACTCGGCCATGAGCACCAACATCAGCCCGCAGTTGAGCTGGTCCGGCGAACCGGCCGGGACCAAGAGCTTCGCCGTCCTGTGCGTCGACGTGGACGTGCCCACCATCTTCGACGACGTCAATTCCGAAGAGCGCGCCATCCCCGCCGACATGCCGCGCCAGGACTTCTTCCACGGCCTTCTGGTCGACGTGCCGGCGACGCTGCACAGCCTGGCGGAAGGTGCCGAGTCGGAAGGCCTGATCGCGGGCGGCAAGAACCCCGGCAAGGTGGCGCACGGCATTCGCGGCATCAACGACTACACCATGTTCATGGCCGGCAATCCGGACATGGCCGGCGACTACGGCGGCTACGACGGCCCCTGCCCGCCCTGGAACGACGAGTTGCTGCACCACTACGAATTCCGGGTCTATGCGCTCGACGTGGAAAGCCTCGGCCTAGCGGCGGACGGCAATTTCCGCGGCCCCGACGTGATGGCGGCGCTGGAAGGCCACGTACTGGCGATGGGCAAGATCACCGGCACCTATACCCAGAACCCGGACGTCGAGAGCTAGGCGAGCGGCTTACGCGGCGCGCGCGGGCACTAGAAGCGTCACGCGCAAGCCGCCCTCGTCGCGGTTCTCGAGCCGCACGTCGCCGCCGTGCGCGCGCATGATGGTGCGCACGATGGCAAGGCCGAGCCCGACACCGCCGGTCTCGCGGTTGCGCGACTCCTCCAAGCGCACGAAGGGTTCGAACACGCGCTCGCGCTCGGCATCGGAAATCCCCGGCCCGTCGTCCTCGACGACGATGGCGAAGGCGCCCTCCACGCGTTCCACGCGAACGCCGGCCGACCCGGCGTAGGCGAGTGCGTTGTCGATGATATTGCGGAGCGCACGGCGCAGTGCCCCCGGCCGGCAGCGCGCCACGGCGCGGCCGTCGGCGAGCGGCGTGAAACTGACGTCACCGCCGAGATCGCTTACATCCGCAGCGACGCTTTCGGCCAAGGCATCCAGATCGGTGTCGGAGAACGCTTCCTCGGTGGCGTCTTCGCGCACGAAGCCCAGCGTCGCCTCGGCCATCGCCTGCATCTCATCAAGGGTCGCCAGGATTTTCTCCTGCAATTCCGGGTTATCGATGAATTCGGCGCGGATACGGAGCGACGTGATCGGCGTGCGCAAGTCGTGCGAGATGGCGGCGAGCATGCGGGTGCGCTCGGCGATGAAGCGCTGCTGGCGCTCCTGCATGCGGTTGAAGGCCTGGATGGTGTCGCGCACGTCCTTCGGCCCTTCCTCGGGCACCGGCTCGAACGCCTGGCCGTCGCCGCCGCGCTCCGCCGCCGCCGCCAACCCGGCCAGGGGCCGGGTCACCCGGCGCACCAGCAGCACCACCATGACCACCAGCAAGATTGCGGTCACCACCATCGCCGTCATCGACGCGGCGGCCCAATTCGGCGCCACCGGCGGCAGCAGGGTGCGGGCATTGAGCCAGCCGCCGCCCGTCAGCTTGACGGAAATCACCATGCCCTCGTCGCGGCGCGAGCCGGGTCCGTCGCGGCGCATCCAGAAGCGCCGCACACTCTCGTCGTCGTCGTTGCGGTCGAACCACATGTGATCGCGGTCGCGGTCGTGATGGAGGCGCTCCCACGGCGCCCAACGCCAGAATCCCTCTTTCCCTTCGTTCTCGCCGATGCGGATGTCGCGGCCCCGTTCCAGGCGGCGCGCCAGGCGGCGGCGGATGAGCTCCGTGCGCAGGCCGTCCTCTTCGTCGCGGACCTCGCTTTCCGGGCTCAGGGTGAAACGGATCAACCGGTCGCCGGCCTGGCGCGCGACATCGCCGCGCCACTCGGCCGGGGCCAGTTCCACCAGCCGAACCACCGAGGCGATGCGCGACAGCGCCTGGAAGCGGCTCGCCTCCTGCACGGCGAACCGGCGCTCGTCGACGAAGGCGAAGAAACTCACCAGATGGGCGGCGACCACCACAAGCAAAAGGCCGGCGATCAACTGCCCGGCGAGGCTTCGGGGCCAGAGACGCATCAGCCGGCTCCGCCTTCGCGCGTCACCTTGCCGGCAAACATGTAGCCGCCGCCGCGCACGGTCTTGATCAGTTCCGGGCTCTTGGGGTCGGTTTCCACCTTCTTGCGCAGCCGGCTCACCTGGTTGTCGATGCTGCGGTCGAAGACGTTGGCCTCGCGGCCCTGGGTGATGTCCAGGAGCTGGTCGCGTGACAGCACCATCTGCGGATGGCGCAGGAACGCATCCAGCAGCGCGAATTCCGCCGCGCTCAAGGGCACGGCAACGCCGTCGGCGTCAATCAACTGGCGCCGCGCCATGTCCAGCGCGCGGCCCTCGAAGCGCACCTTGGCGGCGTCCACGGGCTGACGCTGCGGCGGCAGGCTATGCACCCGGCGCAGCACCGACTTGATGCGGGCCAGCAACTCGCGCGGATTGAACGGCTTGGTAAGGTAGTCGTCGGCGCCCATCTCAAGGCCGACGATGCGGTCGGTGTCGTCGACGCGCGCCGTCAGAAGGATGACCGGGATTTGCGTCGTCTCGCGCAGGAACCGGCACAGCGACAGGCCGTCCTCGCCCGGCATCATGATATCGAGAACAACGAGATCGATGGCCGAACCCTCGATCGCTCGCCGCGCCTGGACGGCGTCGGCGGCAAGGCTGGTGCGGTACCCGTTCTTGTCGAGATAGTCGGCAAGGGGTTCGCGGATGTCGCGGTGATCGTCGACCACCAGGATATGCGGCAGCGTGTTCATGGCGCCTAATATGCCGCCGCTTTCCCGCCGATTGGAAAAAAAATTGTAACCGTCTGTCGCAAAGCGGCGGCGCGACACAAACCGCGACAATTTTGCCTCGTCCGGGCATATCCCTGCGACAGACGGGGCGTTCAATGGCGTCATCGGAAAACATCACTCCGAACCGGTTTCACCCCACGACGAACATTTAAGGAGATACCCCAATGAAACGTTCGACCAAGATCATCACCGCAACCGCCGTCGCTGCCCTTACCGTTGTCGCCATCGGCGGCGCCAGCTTCGCCAGCGCACGCGGTGGCCACGGCTACGGCAACTGCGAACGCGGCGGCCAGCAGATGGGCATGATGCGCGGCGGCAAGGGCGGCCAGCGCATGATGGAACGCTTTGACGCCAACGGCGACGGCAAGATCACCGCCGAGGAAATGGCCGAGGTGCGGACCAAGGCGATGACCACCTACGACGCCGACAAGGACGGCACCCTCACCCTGGACGAGTTCAAGGGCCTTTGGAACGAGTTCATGCAGCGCCGTCAGGTGCGGGGCTTCCAGCACCTCGACACCGACGGTGACGGCAAGCTCACCATGGAGGAACTGAAGACGCCCACCGAGCACATGTTCTCGCGCATGGACCGCAACGACGACGGCGTGGTCAACGAAGACGACATGAAGCGCAAGGGCTGGGGTTGGCACCACCGCGACAGTGACGACGACGATCGTCCGCGGGGCCCGATGATGAAGCCCGGCGCCAACTAAACAGCGCACCCCTGCCGGCGATCCGCCCCCGATCGCCGGACCCCCGCCGCCAGTTCCCTGCCAGGGACTGGCGGCGCTTTCATTTGCGCGGAAAGGCCAAGCCGCCGAGTCCCGGCGGGCCGGCGCTACTTCTTCTTTTTCTTGCCGGACTTCTTCTTGTCGGCCTTCTTTTTCGCCGGCTTCTTGGCAGCCTTCTTGTCGGCGGCCTTCTTCGCCGGCTTGGCGGCCTTCTTGGCCGCCGCCTTTTTCGGCGCAGCCTTCTTCACAGCGGGCTTTTTCGCGGCAGCCTTTTTGGGTGCCGCCTTCTTCACAGCGGGCTTTTTCGGCGCGGCCTTTTTGGCAGCGGCCGCCGGCTTTTTAGGCGCCGCCGGTTTTTTTGCCGCCGTGGGTTTTTTCGCCGGCGCGGGCTTTCTCGCCGGCGCCGGCTTCGCCACCGGTGCCTTCGCCGCCGCGATCAGAACCTTGGCCTTGGCCTCGCCGACGCCGGGCACCTTGGTCAACGCCGCCAGGGTCGCCTTCGCCACGGCGGCCACGGTCTTGAATCCGTTCTCCTGCAACGCCTTCGCGAGCACGGGGCCCACACCGGTCAACTCTGTCAAATTCGCCATCGTCCAAAGCCCCTTAATGTTATAATGCCGTCGTCGCACGTTATCCGAAATCGCGAATCGAATCCACGGGCGACTGAACTCTGGGAATACGACAAAAGGATTTCACATTTATGTCACGGGACTCATGGTTGAATGGCGGCCAAGGAAAAGCCGACATGTACGTCTCGGAAATTCTCGACCGCAAGGGCCGCGATGTGATCGCCGTCGGCCCGGACGCTCCCGTCTCGGAGGCCTTGCGCGCGCTCGCCGACAACGACGTGGGCGTGGTGCTGGTCGTCGACGGCGAGGCGCTCAAGGGTCTGCTCTCGGAACGCGACATCGTCAGGGCCATTACCGACACGGGCACCGACATCCTCGACCGGCCCACACGGGATTTCATGCGCACGGAGCTCCGGACCTGCACCCCCGACCAAACCGTCGAGGCGCTGCTCGACCAGATGATCGACGGCCATATCAAGCACCTTCCCGTGGTCGAGGGCGAAAACGTGCGCGGCGTCGTCAGCATGACCGACGTCATCCAAAGCGGCCTGCAGGAGTTACGCGACGTGAAGAAGACGCTGGAGGACTACATTCAGCACGCTTCCCAACGCTCCTTTGCCGAAGACGACTGATGCGACGCTAGGCGACTTCGGCGGTTTCATCATCCGACGCCGCGGGTGCCGACAAGACCAGCTTGGCGAGCCGGCGGCTAAGGCGGAAAATCCGGTTCAGGTTCTCCAGCAGTTCCATTTCGCGGGTGTAGGTCTGCAACCGGTTGGGCTCTTCCGCTGACAACCGGCGCATGGTGTGGATCACGGTGTCGTTGGAGCGCTTGGCCATGTCCGCCTTCATGCTCCGGACCTCCCGGGCACGATCCTGGTCCCCCACACGCAAGGCTTCGACGGCGCCCGCGAGGGCATCGCCCACCCGGTCGTGGTAGTCGCGCAGGAGTTGCTTGGTGAATTCGCTGATCTCCACCTCCTCGCCGGCCATGCGCTTGCCGAGTTGTACCAGGTTGATTTCGACCAGATCCCCCATTTGCTCGACCTGGTTGGCCGCCTGCATCAGGCGCAGCAGATCTTCGGTTTCCTCCGGCGCCATCTCGCGCTCGCCGATCTTGCGCAGGTATCCGATAACGAAGTCGTAGAGCGCATCGATTTCAAGGTCCATGGCCTCGATCTCGTCCAGCCTTTTCTGATCGTGTTCGAAAGACGGCACCAGGAAGGCATCGAACATGTGCGCGACCTTGTCGCCCATGCGGCCGATCTCCAGCCGCGCGCGTTCCAGTGCCAGCGCCGGCGTATCGAGCAGGACCTCGTCCAGGAATTTGGGCAGGAAACGCCGCGAGCGCGCCTCGGATTCGGTGATCGGGCGCGCCGGCACAAGCCATTCGCAAAGTCGCGCGAACCATGAAGCCATCGGCAGGAACAGCAGCGCCGCGCCAAGATTGAACAGCGTATGCGCGTTGGCGATCTGGCGCGGGGTCTCGGCAGCCAGCCGTTGCAGCCCCGGAAGGTCCGCACGCGCCGGGGAGACCAGCCGCACGAAATCGGCGAAGTACGGCACGAACCAAACGATAATCAACACCCCGGAGATATTGAACACCACATGAGCAACGGCGACGCGGACGGCCTCGCGGGATTTTCCGATGGCGGCTAGACCGGCGGTGGCGCAGGTGCCGATATTGGCGCCCAGCGCCAGCGCGATACCGCCTTCCAACGACACCAGCCCCTGCGACGCCAGGACAAGCGCCACACCGACCAGCGCCGCCGACGACTGCACCAAGGCCGTGAACGCGGCCCCCAACGCAATCCCGAGCAAGGGATTGGACACTTCCCGCATCAGTTCGATGAACGGCTGATAGCTCCTCAACGGTTCCATGGCACTGCTCATGACGGTCATGCCGTAGAAAATCATCCCCAACCCCATGACCAGGACGCCGTATTGCTTGATACGGTCGCGCTTGCCGATAAACATGGCAAAAAACCCGCCGGTCACCAGGATCAGTGCGTATTTGGTCACCGGGAAGGCCAGGATCTGGGCGGTGATCGTCGAGCCCATGTTGGCGCCGAGAATGACGCCGATGGCCTGGGTCAGGCTCATCAGGTTGGCGGAGACGAAACCGACCAGCATCACCGTGGTCACCGATGAGGACTGGATGATCGCCGTCACCGCCGTGCCGGTGACCATGCCCATCACCCGGCTGGTGGTCAGTTTCCCGAGCACGTCGCGGAGCTTGTCGCCGGCCACCACCTTGAGCGCATCGCCCATCTGCTCCATGCCGAACAGGAACAGTGCCAGGCCGCCGAACAACCGGATCGCCATCTGCGTCCAGTCGATGACCTCTTCCGCCGGACCCGCCGCCAGCACCGGCATCGCCAGGACCCACAGCGCCGCCGCGGCGCCGAGCCCGAGTGCCGTGAGCGTCCGCCGGCGGCGGTTCGTGTCGTCGTTCGATCTCAACATGGTCTTCGTCTTTCGATCCCGTGGCGCCGTCCGGATCCGCAAGGCTTCGGTTTTGGACCGGAAGAAAGCCTGATAAGATTGATCTGCATCATCGATTCATATCATGATTGCCGCAATCGTACCGTCAAAGGCGTTGCGTCCGGCCAACCAGGCCGATTGCCGATAAAAAGACCGCGGGGACAAAAGGTTCAACCAACGCCGCCGAGGGGAAATCCATGGCAAAGAAAGAAAAGAAGCACCATCCCGACCGTCCGCCCGCCGACAAGGAATTCATCGACGACGAAAGCAACTTCCACGAACCCAGCCATGTAAACGACTACCTGTTCGAGGACCAGAAGGCGGAACGCAAGAAGATGCCTGCCAAGCTCTATGACGCGGAGCTGGCGAAACTGCATATCGAACTGGTCAAGCTGCAGGAATGGATCAAGGAAGAGGGCCTCAAGGTGGTGGTCATCTTCGAAGGCCGCGACGCCGCCGGCAAGGGCGGCACCATCAAGCGCATTACCGAGCCCCTGAACCCGCGCATCTGCCGTATCGTGGCGCTGGGCACGCCGACCGAACGCGAAAAGACGCAGTGGTATTTCCAGCGCTACGTGGCGCACCTGCCGGCGGCCGGTGAAATGGTGCTGTTCGACCGCAGTTGGTACAACCGCGCCGGTGTCGAGCGGGTCATGGGCTTTTGCGACGACGAGGAGTACGAGGAATTCCTGCGCTCGTGCCCCGAATTCGAGCGCATGCTGGTTCGCTCCGGTATCATGGTCATCAAGTACTGGTTCTCGGTCAGCGACGAGGAACAGGAACGCCGCTTCCAATCCCGCATCGAGGATCCGACCAAGCGCTGGAAGCTGAGCCCCATGGACCTGGAATCGCGCAACCGCTGGCAGGAATACTCGCGCGCCAAGGACGTCATGTTCGCCCACACCGACATCAAGCAGGCCCCCTGGTACGTGGTCGAGGCGGAGGTCAAGAAACGCGCCCGGCTCAACTGCATCCACCACCTGTTGAGCCTGATCCCCTACCAGGACCTGACGCCGGAACCGTTCGAACTGCCGCCCCGGCCGAAGCAGAGCGGCTACGTCCGTCCGCCCAAGGACGATCAGAACCTGGTGCCGGACCGCTACGAATAGGGAGAACCCATGACCATCTTGACCCGTAAAATCGTCTATTTCCGCGAGACCCTGCTGGCCGATCAGCTCTGGGTGCCGTCCGCGACGATCACCCGCGTTGCCGCCGCCGCGGTGGTGAAGAACCCCTTCGCCGGCCGCCACGTCGACGACATTTCCGAATTGTTCGAGGTCGGCCGCCAAATCGGCATCCAACTGATGGGGGAACTGGCCGCCAGCCTGCCGGGCCCGGCCACGAGCTACGGCAAGGCGGCGATCGTCGGCGTCGACGGCGACATGGAACACGGCGGCGCCACGGTGCATCCGAAACTGGGCAAGCCCATGCGCGACGCCTGCGGCGGCGGCGAGGCGGTGATCCCGTCGAACGTCAAGATCGCGCCGGTCGGCACCGCCATGGACCTGCCGCTCGGCCACAAGGACAATCCCTGGTCCTTCGACCATTTCGACACCATGACCATCGCCGTCAGCGATGCGCCGAAACCGGACGAGATCGTCATCGTCATGGCGCTGGCCGACGGCGGGCGGCCGCGGCCGCGGGTCGGCTCGGGGCCTGTCACGACCTAACCCGTCACGACCTAACCCGTCACGACCTAGCCCGACTGCTAGCCCTTCGGCTGGTGGCCGACGGAACCGGCGTACTTGGCCAGTTCGGCCGGGTCCATGTAGGCCTCTTCCCATTCGCGGATCTGGTCGAAGCCGGCGAAGGTGTGGAAATCGCCGACGGGATGGTCCTGGAAATTCTTGTAGAACTCGGCCTCGGCCATGACGCCCTCGGCCTTCAGCTTGGTGGCGAAATCGTAGACCGCCTGCAGGGTGACGCGCATGGTGGCGCCCGGCAGGATGGTGACGGCGATGCCGAGATCGTTCATCTGCTGTTCCGACAGCCTTGGCGAGATGCCGGTCTGGTTATAGAAGATCGGCCCCTTCACCTCCGCGCAGATGCGCTCGATTTCGCCCATGTCGGTCGGTCCCTCGACGAAGGCCATGTCGGCGCCGGCCTCCAGGTAGGCGTTGGCGCGCCGGATCGCCTCGTCCAGCGAGCCGCCGTGGGCGCCGCGCGCATCGGTGCGGGCAATCAGCAGAAAGTCCGGATCGGCGGCGTCGCGCGCATCGGCGGCGGCGCGAACCTTGCCGATCGCCTCGTCCATGGGGATCACCTGGCGCCCGGCCACGTGGCCGCAGCGCTTCGGCATGATCTGGTCCTCGATGTGGATGCCGGCGGCACCGGTCTGGATGTATTCCCTCACGGTGCGGATGACGTTGATGGCGTTGCCGTAGCCGTTGTCCGAATCGGCGATCAGCGGCACGTCGACGGCATTGGCGATGAAACGCGCGTTGGCCTGCATCTCGGTCATGGTGGCGAGGCCGGCGTCGGGCATGCCAAGCAACGACAGCGACGTGCCGTAACCGGTCATGTAGACCGCCGGAAAGCCGACACGCTCCAGGATCTTGGCGCTGAGCGCGTTGTAGCAGCCTGGCACCACCAGGGTTTGGCCGGATTTCAACAGTTCGCGCAGGCGCGCCGATTGTCGCATGTTCGCCTCCCAGCGTGATCGAATGCAGCGCCGGCTACACTATGGGAGCTGGGTTGGTGGATCAACCTGCCGAGGCGGCGGCGACGCGCGTCGCGATGATGTCGGTGCAGTCGAATTCGGCCGGTTCGCCGTCGCAGATCCAGAGCACGTTGTGGCCGTCGGAGGCGAGTTCGCAGACCTTCATGCAGGCCTCCTCGCGCTCGGCCATCGCGAGGCGCTCGGCGTCCTTGCGCGCGAGATCGAGGATGGCGGCGGCGACGCCCGGGTCGTGGACGATGATGTCGCCGCGCTGGATCAGCCTGAGCGCGCGCAGGCTCAACAGGTCGGGATCGCCGGAGCCGGCGCCGATGACGATCACCTCGCCGCGTTCGGTGACGTCCCTATCGCGCGCCAGGTCGGCGATGTTCTGCGCCACCTGGGCGTCGGCCTCGGCCATGCGCCCGGCCAATACGTGGCCGGCGATGGTCCCGTCGGCCAGGTGCTGCCAGAACTCGCGCCGGCGCTTGGGCGACGTGATCTCGGCGTTGACCCGCGCCCGCACGCTGCCTGCGTAGGCGGCAAGCGTGCCGATATTGGCCGGCACGGTCTGTTCGATGGCGGTCTTGACCCGCCTCGCCAGTACCGGCGCGGCACCGCCCGACGACATGGCGATGGTGATCGGCGCCCGGTCGACGATGGCCGGCATGATGAAGCTGCACAGCCGCAGGCTGTCGGCGACGTTGACCGGCACGCCGGCACCGTGCGCCAGGCCCGAGACCACATGATTGAAGGCGTCGTCGTCGGTGGCGACCATCACCAGGCGGCAGCCGGAGATATCGTCGGGCTGGAAATCGCGGCCGAGCCAGGTGACGCGCTCGTCATCCGCCAGATGCGCCACCGGCCGCGCCAGGGTCTCGGCGGCGAGGCGCACATGGGCGCCGGACCGCAGCACCGCCTCGGCGCGGCGCGCGGCGATGTCGTTCGATCCCACCACCAGCACCGTCGCCCCGGCGAGATCGAGGAACACCGGAAACGGCGGCGTCTTGCGGTCAGTCATCGGGGGTGCCGTCGAGGGTGCGGTCGAGGGTGCCGGTCCCGGCCGCCCACTCGGCCATGGCGCGGCCCCAGGCGCTGGCGGTGACGGGATCGATGTCGAACACGGTGAAGCGCGAGCGCTCGCGGATACGCACCCGCATCATCCGCACCCCGCCGTCCATTTCCACGTCCTGCAGTTGGATCTGCTGGCCGAAGGGGGCGGCGAATTCCGCCACCGGATCGCCGGAGCCTTCGCTCATCGCGTGCCCCCTTTCATCGCGTGCCCCAGGTGAAGGCGCTCTCGACCAGGAATTCCCAGTTGCGCGGCGTATCGGGATAGTCGGGCTTGATGTCGAGCTCCAGCATCGCCTTGCCGGCGGCGTCGGCGCGGACCTTGATTGCCTCGATCAGGTCGTTGAACGACCCGGCCTGCGGATTCTGGATGATGATGTCGCTCAGCCGGATCGGTTCGTTGGGCTGCATGTTCATGTTCAGGTCTCTCCCATTGTTCAGGGCGCCACGCGGTCGCGGAACCGGGCCCGGTAGAGCAAGCGCCCCTGGCCCGACAGGTCCGGGTTCTCGAACCCGGTGCGCCGGTGCAGCACGTTATTACATATGACGCCTTCGCCCGCCGACAAGCGGTGCGTGAGCATCAACGGGTCGCCGTCGTCCAAAAGCGCGCGCAGGAACGCCCTGGCTTCGAGTGTCACGGGATCGTCGCGCCACACCGCCGAGCGTACCCGGTGGGTGTAGCGCATGGCCAGTTGGCCGTCGATGACGGCGAACACGGCGCCGGCCTCCTCGCCGCGCACATCGGCGGATTCGATATCGTTGGCGGGGATGGTCAGGGTTTCCGGGTGCATCAGCGCGCGGATGAAGTCCGGGTTCTCGTCGCGGAGCCGGATATAGGCGATGTCGGGGTCGAACAATTGCGACAAGCCCCCCGTCGCGGCGGGGCGCACGCAATGCAGCAGCATGCCCAGCACCCACTGGCCGGCAGGGTTGTAATAACCATCCGTGTGCCACGACAGCGGCTTGTTGGAATAGGGGATATAGAGGCCGCGCTGCTTGTCGGCCATGCCGGCGACGGAAAGCTCGGTGATGCCGTCCTCGCCGGTGTGCAGCGGCGTTTCCAGGCGCTCCAGCCCGAACCTGGCCGCCAGGGCCAGCACGTCCTCCTTGGGCATGGCGTCGGGGACGGCATAAACGGCCATGTTGTAGCGCCGGCAGCGTTCGCGCACGGCGGCGATCTCGTCTGCGCTCGGGTTGCGGGGATCGGCAATGGTCACCGAGAGCGCTTGGATATCGCCGGGCGAATCGCTAAGCTTGCGCTCGCGCCAGGCGCCATAGGCGGACCCGTCGCCGAGATCGAACGGCGCGGCGCCGGGACCGGTGGAATGAAAATTTTTTGCCGATGCGCTGACGGTGATCATGCTGCGAAGCTCTTGATTCCAATGGGCGTCCAGCATAACCCGGATCGATCGTCCGAGCAGCAGGCAACGCCAATGTTTACAAACCCTGTTGATAATTTATATTTTTTGAATATGATATTGTCCAGGTCGTGAATAACGGGTCCGGACCGACACGCGTGAAAGCACCGTGACCCAACGCCCCGAAGGACGGAAAACAGGGAAAAAACAGGGGACGGACCCGTGTCGGCGGGCCGTCGGGAAACTTGGAGAAAAGCACGTGGCTACGAAAAAACATGAGACGAAACTCCTCGACGAACTGGAAGACGGCCCCTGGCCCAGCTTCGTCAAAGGCCTGAAAAGGCTTCGCGACTCGGATGACAAGCAATACGCGCCGATGATGAACGACCTGCTCGGCCAGCTCGAGCACAGCTACGAGACCACTCGCGGCTATTGGAAGGGCGGCACGGTCAGCGTCTTCGGTTATGGCGGCGGCATCATTCCGCGCTTCTCCGAAGTCGCCAAGGACTACCCCGAATCCAAGGAATTCCATACGTTGCGCGTCATGCCGCCGGCCGGCATGCACTACGACACTAAAGTCCTGCGCCAACTCTGCGACATCTGGGAGCGGCACGGTTCCGGCCTGATCGCCTTCCACGGCCAGTCCGGCGACATCATGTTCCAGGGCGCGACCACGGAAAACGTGCAGCATGCCTTCGATGAACTGAACGAGCTCGGCTTCGACCTCGGCGGCGCCGGCCCGGCGCTGCGTACCTCCATGAGCTGCGTCGGCCATGCGCGTTGCGAGATGTCGAATTTCGACGAGGCCCGCGCGTTGCGCTCGGTCATTAACGAATTCCTGGACGAAATGCACCGCCCGGCGCTGCCCTATAAGTTCAAGTTCAAGTTCTCGGGCTGCCCGAACGATTGCGTCAACGCCATTCACCGCGCCGATTTCGCGGTTATCGGCACCTGGCGCGATGACATGAAGGTCGACCAGGCCGAAGTGAAGGCCTACATCGACGAGGTTGGCCGCAAGTCCATGATCGACAACGTCATCACGCGTTGCCCGACCAATGCCTTGAGCCTCAACGACGACGATACCCTCGACGTCGACAACTCGAGCTGCGTGCGCTGCATGCACTGCCTCAACGTCATGACCAAGGCGTTGTCGCCGGGTGACGACAAGGGCGTTTCGATCCTCATCGGCGGCAAACGCGCGCTGAAGATCGGCGATTTGATGGGCACCGTGATCGTGCCGTTCATGAAGCTCGAATCGGACGAGGACTTCGAGAAGTTCACCGAGTTCGCCGAACGCATCATCGAGTTCTTCGCTGAAAACGCCCTCGAACACGAGCGCATCGGCGAGACCATCGACCGCATCGGCCTCACTCACTTCCTCGAAGGTGTGGGCGTGGACATCGATCCCAACATGATCAATCACCCACGCACCAACCCGTATGTCCGCACCGACGACTTCAACGAAGCCGCCGAGCATTGGAATGAGCGTAAAAAACACCGCGCCGACGGCGAGGACAACATCCGCGAGGACTTTGTCGCCGCCGAATAAGGCACGCGACCGGAAAAACTGGAAGGCGAATTATGTCTGAGGAAAAACAACAACCTCGCCGCCCCATCGAATGCGGCGTTCCCGATCCCATGCAGTACATGCACCCGGTGCTGAAGGCCAACTACGGCAACTGGGACTGGCATGACCGGTTGCGCCCGGGCGTCCTGCACCACGTGTCGAAGACCGGCGACGAGGTGTGGACCGTGCGCGCCGGCACGCAGCGCCAGATGGACGTCTACACCATCCGCAAGCTCTGCGACATCGCCGACACCTTCGCCGAAGGCCACGTGCGGTTCACCACGCGCTCGAACATCGAGTTCATGGTGTCCAGCCAGGACATGGTGGAGCCGCTAATCGGCAAGCTCACGGAAGAAGGCTTCCCGGTCGGTGGCACCGGCAACTCGGTGTCGATGATCTCGCACACTCAGGGCTGGCTGCACTGCGATATTCCGGGCACCGACGCGTCCGGCGTGGTGAAGTCCCTGATGGACAGGATGCATGCGGAATTCATCAAAGAAGAGATGCCGAACCGCGTGCGCATCACCACGTCGTGCTGCCAGATCAACTGCGGCGGCCAGGGCGACATCGCCATTAACGTTCAGTACACCAAGCCCCCCGTGATCAACCACGATCTGGTGGCCAACGTCTGTGAACGCCCGGCCGTGGTGGCCCGCTGCCCGGTGGCGGCGATCCGTCCCGCCATGGTCAACGGCAAGGCGACCCTGGAAGTCGACGAAAAGAAATGCATCTGCTGCGGTGCCTGCTACCCGCCCTGCCCGCCGATGCAGATCAACAGCCGCGAATCCACCAAGATCGCCATCTGGGTCGGCGGCAAGCATTCCAACGCGCGCTCCAAGCCGACCTTCCACAAGCTGGTCATGGCCAACCTTCCCAACAATCCGCCGCGTTGGCCGGAAGTCGAGGAAGTGGTGATGAAGATCCTCTACGCCTACAAGGACAACGCCCGCGACTGGGAACGTGTGGGCGAGTGGATCGAGCGCATCGGCTGGCCGAAGTTCTTCGACCTGGTCGACATGCCGTTCACGCATCATCACCTGGATGATTACCGTGGTGCGCGCTCGTCGCTGAACGCGTCGGCGCACATCCATTTCTAGGAGACCGAGAGGATGAAGATCGGAGTCCTCGTCAATGAAGGGCCGTTCACGCACCAAGCGTCCGATTCGGCCTATCACTTCACCAAGGCGGCGATCGAGAAGGGTCACGACGTTATGCGCGTGTTCTTCTATTACGATGGCGTCAACAACGCCAACAAGCTCTCCGAGCCGCAGTCGGACGATCGCAACCTGGTGAAGATGTGGGGTGAACTGGCCAACGAGCACAACGTCGACCTGGTGGTCTGCGTCGCCGCGGCGCTGCGCCGCGGCATCAAGGACGAAATCCTGGCCGACGGGTTCCGGATTTCCGGTCTCGGGCAGTTGATCGAATTGGGCATGGCCGCCGACCGCATGGTCGTGTTCGGCGATTGAGGGGGCGGACATGACAGATCAAGCGGCAGTCGAATTCGACACGGCGGGCGTGAAAAAGAAGTTCATGTTCGTGAACTCCAAAGCCCCTTACGGCACCATCTATGCCCTCGAAGTGCTGGAAATGATCCTGATCTCGGCTGCCTTCGAGCAGCACGCGGTGATCGCCTTCGTCGACGACGGCGTTTACCAGATCAAAAAGGGCCATAACACCAAGGCCGCCGGCATGAAGAACTTCTCGCCCACCTACGGCGTCGTCGAAATGGAAAAAGAGGACGCCGACGAGGACGAGGACATCGACATGGTCTGGCGCATCGTCGTGGAGAAGGAATCCATGGAGGCGCGGGGCCTGACGGAAGACGATTTCGTCGTCGAAGTCGAGGTCCTGGACAGCGCCGAGCTCTCCGAGCTGATGGCCGAACAAGAAGTCGTGTTGAGCGGTTGAGGCGAGAGGGCTGAAAAATGAACAAACTTTATACGGTCAATAAGTCGCCTTTCGAGCGTCCGGCCCTGGAAACCTGCCTGCGCCTGGCCAAACCAGGGGGCGCCGTGCTGCTGATCGAGGATGGCGTCTACGCGGCCCTCAAGGGCACGGCAAAAAGCGCGCTAATTGACGCAAATCAAGGCGATATGAAATTCTATGTGCTGGATTCCGACCTTGAAGCCCGAGGGCTGGCGGAAAAGCCGCTGATAGACGGTGTCGAAACAGTCGATTACGGGGGATTTGTCGATCTCGTGTGCAAATACGACTCCGTGCATTCGTGGCTGTAACAGGGAATAACACGACTAGATCATTGTTAATTAGGAGACCAAAGATATGGCTTATGAATTGAATGGCCAGACGATTGAATCGGACGAAGAGGGTTACCTCACCGACATCAGCCTCTGGAACGAAGAACTTGCCGGCCTCATCGCCAAGGATGAAGACATCAACATGACCGACGAGCACTGGGAAGTGGTGAACTTCCTGCGTGAGTACTACGAAGAGTACCAGGTCGCTCCGGCCGTGCGCGTGCTCACCAAGGCGGTGAAGAAGAAGCTCGGTGCCGATAAAGGCAACAGCGGTTATCTCTATGAGCTGTTCCCCTACGGCCCGGCCAAGCAGGCGTGCAAGATCGCCGGTCTGCCGAAGCCCACGGGTTGCGTCTAACCGGCTGATTTAGCTCAGGCTTTCGATCCCTGGCGGTTGTGCTGACCGTTCCCGGCCGAAAATCGCCGAGAACGGAAACGGGAGGAGTGTGACTTGACGACAGTGTACGCGATCTTGCTGACCGTGGCTTTCGCCGTGCTCGTCGTCGGCGTCGCGCTCAAGGTCCGCCAGTACTGGAAGACGCCGGCGCCGCTGAAGATCGCGACCACGCCGGCGCCGACCACCACGTCTGGCGTGGTGCTGCGGATGCTGCGCGAGGTGGCGCTGTTCGAAAGCCTGTTCAAATCCAACAAGTGGATCTGGCTGTTCGGCTACCTGTTCCACGGCGCCCTGGCGCTGGTACTGCTGCGCCATCTCCGATACTTCACGGAACCAGTGTGGGATTGGGTGGTGCTGATCCAGCCGTTCGGCAAGTACGCCGGCTTCGCCATGGCCATCGGCCTCGCGGGGCTGTGGGCCAGGCGCGTGCTGGTCGACCGCGTGCGCTACATTTCGGCGCCTTCCGACCATCTGATGCTGGCGCTTTTACTCGGCATCACGCTGAGCGGGCTGGGCATGAAATACGTCGCCCACACTGACATCGTGGCCCTGAAGGCGTTCGCGCTGGGGCTGCTTTATTTCGACTGGCAGCCGTTGCCGACGCATCCGCTGCTGCTCGGGCACCTGGGGATGGTGGCGCTGCTGATGGTGGTGTTCCCGTTCTCCAAGCTGTTGCATGCGCCGGGCGTGTTCTTCAGCCCGACCCGCAACCAGGTCGATAACCCGCGCGAACGGCGCCATCTGGCCGCCTGGGCGGCGAAACTGGACACGCGGCCGAGCGCCGCAGGCGACGACTAAGGAAATGGCGAGGGGACATGGCTGAACAGAACTTCACCACGCCGGAACTGGACGAATACACCAAGGTGCCGCATATCGAGCCCGGCGCCATGGCGCATTCGAGCCCCTACGTCGCCTCGCCGGACCACCAGGCCGCGCTCGGCTTTCCCGGCGAACTGGTCGACGGCTGGCAGGAAAAAGCCATCGAGAAGATGGGCGATCTGTTGGGCAAGTACCGTTCCTTGCAGGTCTACCTCGATTCCTGCGTCAAATGCGGCGCCTGCACCGACAAGTGCCATTATTTCCTCGGCACCAGCGATCCCAAGAACATGCCGGTGGCGCGCCAGGACCTCTTGCGCAGCGTTTATCGGCGCTATTTCACCACCGCCGGCAAGTACGTGCCCTGGCTGGTCGGCGCCAAGGACCTGACCAAGGAGGTCATGGACGACTGGTACAAGTACTACCACCAGTGCTCCCAGTGCCGGCGCTGTTCGGTGTTCTGCCCCTACGGCATCGATACCGCAGAGATTTCCATGGCCGCGCGCGAGATCATGGACCATGTCGGCCAGGGCCAGAAGTACTGCAACGAGATCATCGGCAAGGTGCACGACATCGGCAACAACCTGGGCCTGCCGCCGAAGGCGCTGCGCGCCACCCTCGAGGACCTGGAAGAGGACCTGGAGGACGAGACCGGCCTGGAAATCAAGCTGCCGCTCGACGAAAAGGGCGCCGACGTGCTTCTGGTGACGCCGAGCGCCGATTTCTTCGCCGAACCCCACATCGACGGCCTGATGGGTTACGCCAAGGTGTTCCACCAGTCGGGCACCAAGTGGACGCTATCGAGCTATGCGTCCGAAGCCGCCAACTTCGCCATGTTCATCGGCTCCTACGACCAGATGAAGATGATCGCCGAGCGCATCCGCAAGGCGGCCGAGGACCTGGGCGTGAAGCGCATCGTCGTGGGCGAGTGCGGCCATGCCTGGCGCGTTGCCTACAACTTCTGGAACACGCTGGCCGGCCCGTTCGATTTTCTCGATCCCGCCTATCCGGTGCCGCAGCATATCTGCGAGTTCACCTACGACCTGATCCGCGAGGGCAAGCTCGAGTTCGACAAGTCCTTGAACGACCACATGACCATCACCTTCCACGATTCGTGCAACGTGTCGCGCGCGTCGCGCATGGGCCCCGACGCCGGCGGCCAGTTCGAGTATCCGCGCGCCGTCATCAAGGCGTGCTGCAACAATTTCGTCGACATGGCCGACGACGCGACGCGCGAGAACACCTACTGTTGCGGCGGCGGCGGCGGTCTTTTGACGGACGACCTGATGGAACTCCGCGTCAAGGGCGCCAAGCCGCGCATGGAGGCGCTCAAGCAGGTGGTCGAAAACGACGGCGTCACCCACATGGCGGCCATCTGCGCCATCTGCAAAACCCAGTTTTCCAAGGTCCTGCCCTACTACGGCATGCGCATGGACCAGATCGTCAGCGTCCACCAGTTGGTATCCAACGCCATCATCCTGGACGGCGCCGACGGCGATGACGATGACAACGAAGACGAAGACGAAACCGAAGTGGCAACCGATGCGGTTGATGGAGGCACGGAAGATGAATGAGATGACCAAGGATCCGACCAAGCTGACCAACCGGCGCTTTAAGGAAGGCGATACCGACTGGGGGCCGCTGCGCGAAAAGATTTTCGAGGCCGACCACAGCTACAAGTGCCCCACCTACGTGCATCGCACGCCGCCCTGCCAGGGAAGCTGCCCGTCCGGCCACGAGATCCGCGGCTGGCTGGCCATCGCGCGCGGCATGGACAAGCCGCCGGTGGAAGGCATGAGCTGGCAGGAATACGCCTTCAAGCGCATGACCGACGCCAACCCGTTCCCGTCGGTCATGGGCCGCGTCTGCCCGGCGCCCTGCGAGGACGGCTGCAACCGCAACCAGGTCGATGATTTCGTCGGCATCAACGCGGTCGAACAGTACGTCGGCGATTTCGCCATCGACAACAAGCTCACCCTGGACGCGCCCGCCGCCGACACCGGCAAGAAGGTCGCGGTCATCGGCGGCGGCCCGGGCGGCCTGGCGGCGGCCTACAAGCTGCGCCGCATGGGCCACGGCGTCACCGTGTTCGAGGCCCAGGAACAACTGGGCGGCATGATGATCTACGGCATCCCCGGCTACCGCACGCCGCGCGACATGGTCGCCGCAGAGATCCAGCGCATCCTCGACACCGGCGTCGAGGCCAAGCTCGGCGTCCGTGTCGGCAAGGATATCAGCCTCGAGCAGATCGAGAACGACTACGACGCCGTTCTTTGGGCCGTCGGCGCCCAGAAAGGCCGCGGCCTGCCGGTGGACGGCTGGGATGAAACGCCCAACTGCATCACCGGCGTCGATTTCCTCGAAGCCTTCAACCAGGACCGGCTCAAGTTCGTCTACGAGAAGGTCGTGGTCGTCGGCGGCGGCGACACCTCCATCGACGTCGCCTCGGTGGCGCGCCGTATCGGGCACATCGACAAGATTGCCGAACACGACATGCCGGAAGCGGTGATCCTCGGCCATACGGCGCACGACGTGGCCGGCTCCATCACCCGCCAGGGCGTCAAGGCGGTGCTGACATCGCTGTTCCCGATCGAGGGCATGACGGCGGCCGAGCGCGAGCGCGAGGACGCGCTGCGCGAAGGCGTCGACATCAAGGGCGGCGTCATGCCGATCGGGGTGGTCAAGGACGCGAACGGCCGCGCCACGGCGCTGAAGATGTGCGAATGCGACATGGACGGCATGCGTCCGGTGCCGCGCGAAGGCACCGAGTTCGAGATCGAATGCGACCTCGTCGTCTCCGCCATCGGCCAGATGGGCGATCTCTCGGGCTTCGAGGGCATCGGCAACGACAAGGGCTTCATGGACTGCGACGGCCTCTACAAGGTCAAGGGCCATGAAAAGCACTTCGCCTGCGGCGACATCGTGCGTCCGCACCTGCTGACCACGGCCATCGGCCAGGGCAACATCGCCGCCGATTCCATCGATCACTTCCTGTCCGGCAAGCCGCTGGACAAGCGCCCGAAGGTCGACGTGCATCACTTCAAGCTGATGAACGAACTGATGCAGCGCGAACTGACGCCGGAGGAATACGACCACACGCCGACCCGCGGCACGTCGGACGCCGGCTTCGCCGTGCACAACTACGAAGACCGCTCGTCGACCCACATCATCGCGCACGAGGAACTGTTCCTCGGCCACTTCGGTTTCGACGAGCGCTCGCGGCGCCAGGAAATCCACATCGACGCCGAACACGTGCTCGGCAACTTCGAGGAGCGCATCCGCTCCTTGACCGAAGAGGAGGCCCAGCACGAGGGCGAGCGCTGTATGAGCTGCGGCATCTGCTTCGAGTGCGACGCTTGCGTCATCTACTGCCCGCAGGACGCCATCTTCCGGGTCAAGAAGGACCAGCGCGCCGTCGGCCGCTACGTGGACACCGACTACAACAAGTGTATCGGCTGCCATATCTGTAAGGATGTCTGCCCGACCGGCTACATCCAGATGGGCCTGGGCGAATAACCTGGGCGAATAACTCCGGAGGCATCCGCATGAAGCGGTTCGCGGCAATCGTAATTGTGCTCCTGACGGTGGCGGCGGGTTCCGCCGGCGCCGCCGATTGGGGCGTGCCGTTCCCGAGCGTTCCCAAGGCGGCGGCCGAGAATTGCGTGCGCGACACCCAATTCATGCGCGCCAACCACATGGAACTGCTCTTGCACCAGCGCGACGACACCGTGCATCAGGGCGTGCGCCCGAAACAGACGGCGCTGACCGAGTGCCTGACCTGCCACGCGGTCAAGGGCGGCGACGGAAAACCGTTGACCGTGAAGGATCCGAAACATTTCTGCCGCGCCTGCCACGACTACGCCGCCGTGACCATCGATTGCTTCAGTTGCCACAACTCGGCGCCGGAGGCGGTGAACAAATGAGCCTATTCGACAAAGTTCCCGCTTGCGATTCCGCCCCTGTCGAGGGACGTCGCGGTTTCCTCAAGGGCCTGGTGGCCGCCGGCGCGCTGGCCATCGCGCCGGGCGTGACACTTTACAAGTTCGCCGAGGCCGCCGGCGTCTCGTCTGCCGTGCGCTGGGGCATGCTGATCGACATCAACAAGTGCGAGGACGGATGCTCCGCCTGCGTCACCGCCTGCGCCGAGGAAAACGGCTGGCGGGGCCACGGCAATCCGCGCACCGACGCCCAGTGGATCCGCAAGGTGACCCTGACCGACAAGCAGACGGGCTTCAAGAAGTCGCTGCCGGTCATGTGCCAGCATTGCGCCGAGCCCCCCTGCGTTTACGTCTGCCCCACCGGCGCGTCGTTCAAGCGCGCCGACGGCATCGTCTTGGTCGACAAGCACATCTGCATCGGCTGTCGCTATTGCATGATGGCGTGCCCCTACAAGGCGCGCTCCTTCGTGCACGAGGACGTGGACGGCCAGAAGCCGCACGCGCCGCGCGGCAAGGGCACGGTGGAGAGCTGCACGCTCTGCGTCCACCGCGTCGACGAGGGCCGCCAGCCGGCCTGCGTCGAGGCTTGTGCCAAGGACGGCGGCCACGCCTTCATGTTCGGCGATCTCAACGATCCGAGCAGCGACATCTCCAAGCAACTGGCCCAATACGGCGCCACCGCCATTCGCGGCGACCTCGGCGTCGATCCGGGCGTCAGGTACCGGGGGCTTTAGATGAAAACCTTGCGATACCGTCCGGTCAGTTTCGACAGCAAGCCGCTGGTCGGCGCCTTTTTCATTGCAGCACTTCTGGCGCTGATCGGCCTCGGCGCCGCCTACTACATGGAACACCACGGCCACGTGGTCACCGGCATGGACAACAGCGTCGTCTGGGGCATGCCGCACGTTTTCGCCGTGTTCCTGATCGTTGCCGCGTCGGGGGCGCTCAACGTCGCCTCCATGGGATCCGTATTCGGGCGCGTCGCCTACAAGCCGCTGGCCCGGCTATCGGGGCTGATGGCCATGGCGCTGTTGATGGGCGGGCTTTCGGTGCTGGTGCTCGACCTCGGCCGGCCGGACCGGCTGATCGTCGCCATGACCAGCTACAACTTCAAATCCATCTTCGCCTGGAACATCTTTCTCTACACCGGGCTGTTGGCCGTCACCGCCGTCTATCTCTGGACCATGATGGAGCGGCGCATGAACGGCTACACCAAGGCGGCCGGCATGGCGGCGTTCCTGTGGCGCCTGGCGTTGACCACCGGCACCGGCCTGATCTTCGGCTTCCTGATGGCCCGCCAGGCCTACGACGCGGCGGTGATGGCGCCGATGTTCATCGCCATGTCGTTTTCGTTCGGCCTCGCGGTCTTTTTCCTCGTCACGCTGGGCCTCTACCAGGGCGACGGCCGGCCCATGGGCGATTACATCGTCAACCGCATGGGCAAGCTGTTGGGGCTGTTCGTGGCCGCCGTGCTCTATTTCACCTTCATCCAGCATGCCACCAACCTCTATGCGCCCGAACACCACGGCGTCGAGCGCTTCATCCTGGTCGACGGCGGCGGTATCACCCTGCTGTTCTGGATCGGCCAGGTGCTGATCGGCGGCATCATCCCATTGGTTTTGCTGTTCCCGCTGGGATCGGGCAAGCTCGGCCGCGGGCGGGTGTCGCTGGCTTCGTTGCTGGTGATTTTGGGCGGGCTCGCGCAGGTTTATGTTATTATCATCGGCGGCCAGAGCTATCCGCTGGTGATGTTCCCGGGCTGGGACGTGTCCAGTTCCTTCTCCGACGGCGTCGCCACCCATTACGCCGCCAGCCTGCCGGAAATCGGCCTCGGCATCGGCGGCATGGCCATCGCCGGCCTGATCGTTCTGGCCGGCACCAAGGTTTTGGACTTCCTGCCTGTCAGCCTCGCCGACGAAGAGGTCGACCCGCACCACGCCTGACGAAAGGGCACAGACGATGGAACGCCAAGAGCATCCGTTCGCGCAATACGTCCGCATCATCGGCCGCGGCAAAAACGTCGGCCGCTCGCTGACGATCGAAGAGGCCGAGGCCTCCATGGACATGATCCTGGCCGGTGAAGTGCTGCCCGAGCAGTTGGGCGCCTTCCTGATGCTGCTCCGCGTCAAGGAAGAGACGCCGGAGGAAGTCGCCGGTTTCGTCCGTTCCGTGCGCAAGACCTTCGATATCCCCGCCGACGCGCCCAAGGTGGACCTGGACTGGTCCTCCTATGCCGGCAAGCGCCGCCAGCTCCCGTGGTTCCTGCTTTCCGCGCTGGCCCTGGCGCAGCAAGGCACCAAGGTATTCATGCACGGCGCCGAAGGCCATACGCCGGGCCGGCTCTATACGCGTGAAACCCTGGAGGCCTTGGGCCTTCCGGTGGCCGGCGACTTCGCCGAAGCCGCCCAGCATATCCGCACTGCCAACTTCGCCTATCTGCCACTCGCGGCCGTGAGCCCCAAGATGCACGAGATCATCGAACTGCGCCCGGTATTGGGATTGCGCTCGCCGGTGCATACCATCTCGCGCATGCTCAACCCGTTCGGCGCACCGCATGTGATCCAGGGCATTTTCCACCCGGGCTACAACTCGATCCACCAAGGTGCCGCGCAGTTGCTGGGCTACCCACGCATGTCGGTGTTCCGGGGCGAGGGCGGCGAGATCGAACGCCGCCCGTCGAAGCCACTGGACGTCTGGACCGTAACCGACGGTGAGATGGACACCACCGAGTGGCCGGCACTGTTGCCCGAACCGCAGCAGCCCAAGGACGAGGACATGCAGATCGAGCGCCTAGTGGAAGTCTGGAAAGGCGACGAGAGCGACGCCTATGCGGTCGCCGCCGTCACCGGCACGCTGGCGCTGGCGCTGCATTTGCTCGGCCGCGCCGACAGCCAGGAAGACGCCCAGGCCAAGGCCGAGGCGCTGTGGGCGGACCGCAACCGCGAGCGGCTCGCCGCCGCCTAGCCGATGAACGGCGTCCTCATTTCGGCGCTGCATAAGTCGTCGGGCAAGACGACGATCTCGCTCGGTGTCGCCGCCGCGCTGGCGAAGCGCGGGCTTCGGGTACAGACCTTCAAGAAGGGCCCCGACTACATCGATCCCATGTGGTTGGCGCTGGCCAGCGGGCTTCCCTGCCGCAATCTCGACTTCCACACCGTGGCGGCACCGGAGCTGGCCGATTACTACCGCCTGCACGGCGAGGCCGCGGACATGAGCCTGGTCGAGGGCAACAAGGGGCTTTACGACGGCGTCGACGTGGCCGGAACCGATTCCAACGCGGCCCTGGCCAAGCTTTTGAAAGTACCGGTGGTGCTGGTCATCGACACGCGCGGCATGACGCGCGGCATCGCGCCGGTGATCATGGGCTACACCGCCTTCGACCCGGACATCCGCATCCAGGGCGTGATTCTCAACCAGGTCGGCGGTCCCCGTCACGAAAGCAAGCTGCGCGCCGCGCTGGAACGTTATACCGATGTCCCTGTCATCGGCGCCGTCGGGCGTCATCCGGAAATGGAAATCGCCGAGCGGCATCTGGGCCTGGTCCCGGCGAACGAAGCCGGCGCCGCGGCGGATTTGATCGAGCACGCGCGCAAGGCGGTCGAGGCCGGCGTCGATATCGGCGGGCTGGGCGTCATCGCCTGCATGGCGGAGGAACCGGCCGATCCCGCGCCGCCCGCCCAGGCGCTGCCGACGCCGGACATCCGCATTGCCGTCGCCCGCGATCCGGCCTTCGGTTTCTATTACCCGGACGATCTGGAAGCGATGCAACGCGCCGGTGCCGAAATCGTGCCGTTCGACACGCTGCGCGATCCGGCGCTGCCCGACTGCGACGGGCTTTTCATCGGCGGCGGTTTCCCGGAAACCCAGGCGGCGGCGCTCTCGGCCAACGCCCCGTTGCGCGCCGACATCAAGCGCGCTCTGAAGGCCGGGCTTCCCACCTACGCCGAATGTGGCGGGCTCATGTATCTGTCCCAGTCGCTGACCTGGCGGGGGGAACGTTTCGACATGGTCGGCGCCATCCCCGGCGACGCGGTGATGCACCCGACGCCGGTCGGGCGCGGCTACGTGCGGCTGGAACCCACGGGGCTCTCCCCTTGGTCGGCACCGGCTGGGCTCTCGGATGAAATCAACGCGCACGAGTTCCACTACGCGTCGCTGGAGAACCTGCCGGCCAACTCGGACTTCGCCTTCCGCGTCAAACGCGGCTACGGCACCGACGGCCGCCACGACGGACTGATCGTCGGCAATACGGTGGCCACCTTTTCGCACCACCGCTCTGTAGGCCGCTGCGACTGGGTGGCGCGCTTCTTGGCCTTCGTCCGCAAGGTGCGCACCGAACGCTTATCTGCCTGAGAAGTACCAATCGACAGACGCCCGCGCCAAGGCGTCGGTGGCGTCCAGATAACCGATGCCGCCGCCCGGTGACATCTCACGCGTCAGCACGATGGGAATTTCCGTGCAACCGAGCACGATGGCGCGGCAATCGCGTTCGGCCAGATGCCTGGCCGCCGTTTCCAGCAGATCGCGTCCCGCATCCAGCCGCCCGGCCTTGATTTCACTGATGCCGGCGGTCACGTACCTGGCCTGTTCCGTCTCGTCCGGCGCTAGGCAATCGTATCCCAGCGTCTCGAAGCGTTTCTGGTAGATACCGGCCGCGACCGTCCCGACGGTACCCATGAGCCCGAGCCGGCCATTCGTGATCCCTTGCGCACTGAGCGCATCGGCGGCGGCATCGACGATGTGCAACACCGGGATATCGATCGAGGCGGCAAGCTGGTCGTACCAGAAATGCGCCGTATTGCAGGGAATGGCGATGGCGCCGGCACCGGAGAGGCGCAGCATGCCGGCGCCGCGCACCAGCCATTCCAGCGGTTCATCGGTCCCGTTGAGGATCGCCTCTGCCCGATCCGGCACCTGCGGCACGGCATGCACCAAGAGCGGGATGTGGTCCTGGTCGCGCTCCGCCGGGGTGGCCTCGATCACCTTGGTCATGAAGTCCACCGTCGCCAGAGGCCCCATGCCGCCCAGGATACCGAGCGCGCGCATCCGTCCGCCCTCGCCCTAGACCGGCCGCTCGCCGGCGATGGTGACCCGGTTCATGTGGCGGCGGAACCCGTCGTAGTCGCTGATGGCGAAATGCATGGTGCAGCGGTTGTCCCAAATGGCGAGGGCATGGGAGGTCCAGTCGAACCGGCAGGTGAACTCGGGCCGGCGCGCATGGGCGTAGAGGAATTCCAGCAACGGCGCGCTCTCTTCCTCGGTCATGCCCTCGAAGCTGTGCGTATAGACCGGGTTGACGTAGAGCGACTTCCGCCCCGTTTCCGGATGGGTGCGCACCACCGGATGGGCGATACGCTTATCACCGGTTTCGGAGGGATTGATGGCCATGCCCGTGGACTGCTTGTCGGCGTCGTTGAAATAGCCGCCGGAGCCGTAGTTGCGCTCGGCACTGTGCAGCGCGTTCATGCCATCCAGCAAAGCCTTCATGCCGTCCGACAGGGCCTCATAGGCGGCTTCCATGTTCACCCAAAGCGTATCGCCGCCGTATGGGGGGCTTTCCAGCGAATAAAGCACCGAGCCCATGGGCGGGCATTCGTCGAAACTGGCGTCGGAGTGCCAGACCCCGCCGAAATTGTATTTTCCGGCATCTTCGGCCTCGCGCACGATATCGATGATATCGGGGTAGTCGTCGCGCGCCTTGACGAAGGGCACGCGGTAGACCTCGCCGAACAGGCCGGCAATGCGAAGGTGATCTTCCGGCGACAAGTCCTGGTCGCGAAAGAAGATCACCTTGTGGTCCCAAAGTGCTTGGCGCACATCGGTTGCAGCGGCGTTGGAAAGCGGCTCGGAGAGATCGGCACCGGTGATTTCGGCGCCGAGCGCGCCGGCGATGGGGTGGGCTTCAATGGTCTGGTAGGTCATGTCGTCATCCTGAATTCAACGGACCCCGAGATTACCGGCGCGCGCGCAGCCCGGCAATCCTCGTTCACCGGCGGTCTCTATCTCTATTGGTGATGCGCTGTGAGCGCCAATTCACGGTTCTGCTCGAACCATTCGATGCTGGCCTCCAGGCCATCCCGCAGCGAAACGAGGGTCTCGAATCCCAGGTGCCGCTTGAGCTTGGTGGTGTCGCAGTTGCGGCGCGGCTGGCCGATCAGGTCGGTGGGCTCGAATTCGGGTTCAATCGTCAGGCCGCGGCGGCGACCGACGATCTCGGCGATCATCCGCGCGGTTTCGGCGATTGTAACTTCGTTGTCCTCGCCGATGTTGAGCGCGTCGGTGACGGCATAGCGCGCCGCGACCTCCAACAGCCCGCGCGCGATATCGTCCACATAGAGAAACGACCGGCTTTGCCGGCCGTCACCCCAAACCGGCAGTTTGCCGTCATTGCTCTCGTATGCCTTGAGGATCAGCGCCGGCAGCACGTGCGAGCTTTCTGGATTGAAGTTGTCACGCGGGCCGTAGGAGTTATAGGGGCGCGCGATAGCCACCTCGAGGCCGTGCTCCGCGGCATATCCGGCGGCGAGGAATTCCTCCATCCGCTTGGCCCAGCCGTAGCCGGCATTGGTCGGTTCAGGCCAATCGGCGAAGCCCTCGGTCTCGGGCGTCGGCACCGCGCAATGGCGGGGATAGATGCAGGCGGAACTAGTGACCAGCAGGCGCGCCACCCCGGTCCGCTGGGCGGCGTCGGCGACATTGAGGAAGGTCCGCATATTGGCCTGAAATACCGTCGCGGGATGAGCAGCGTTGTAGGAAATGCCGCCAACACTGGCGGCCAGGTTGAGCACCACCGAAGTCCCGTCGAGGGCCGCTTCCGCTTCCGCGCGGGATGACAGGTCCAGGCGCCGCACCTCGACCTCGGCCGTCAAGTGTTCGAGGAACGGCGGCGCTTCCTGGCGCGTTGGCACCACCGGCCTAGCACCCAGTTGCAGAAGTTGCTCGACCGCGTGCGAGCCGATAAAGCCGCTGCCGCCAGTGACGCAAACCCGGCGGCCGTCGAAATAGGCACGGGTATCGGGGTGAAAATCGTTCGCGCGGACGCGGCTTCTGTAGACGCTCATGGCAGGCTCAGCGCTTTATGCGCGTCGGGTCGATGGGCCCGGACCCCAGTGCCGTGGCCATGCGGCTCTCCAGCAAATTGCGGGAGATGGGCTTCACCAGGTAGCCGTGAATGCCGGCGTTGACGGCGTTCTCGACCTTGTCGGAGCCGGCGTTGCCGGTGACGATCAGCACCGGCAGATTGCTGAACTCCGGCATCTTCGCCGCGCGCAGCTTGCGTACGAATTCGATACCGTTGATGCCGGGCATGTCCAGGTCACAGATGATCAGGTTGGGCTTCTCCGGGTTTCGGGCCAGTTGATTGAGCCCGTCGGCGCCGTCCGAGGCCTCCTGGATGTCGGAGACACCGATATCGATGAGCAGCCGGATCAGCAGTTTGCGCATGAACGGTTCGTCATCGATGATCATGACATTGAGGTCGTCGATTTGTTGCTTCGTCAGCGGCATCGCGGCTTCCGGCCCCTCACAACAGGTTAATGTAATCCAAGACGTCTTTGACCAGCGGGTCAAGCTCGGGCATCAGCGCCGCAACGGCGGCCCCATCACCGCCCTTGCCCGCCGCTTCCAGCGCCTCGGCCAGGTCGGCCAGCGCGCCGGCGCCGACGCTGCGCGCCGCCGATTTGAGCTTATGCGCCGCCGCGCCCACTTGGGCCGTGTCGCCGGCTTCGAAACCGGCGGCGATTTCGCCGGCGATGTCGCGCGCCGGCTCGGCGAATTCACCCAAGATCTCTCGGAAAATCTCGTCGTCGCCGCCGAACATGGCCTTCAGCACGGCGGGATCGACCGGCCCGTCCGCCGCCGCCGGGGATTGTGCCTCTGCCGCCGGTTGCGGTTCCGCGCCGTCATCGGTGCGCGGCGGCAGATAGGTTTCCAGCACCTGGCTCAAGCGCGCCATGTCGAGCGGCTTGACCAGCACCGCGTCCATGCCGCTCGCCAGGCATTGCTCCTCATCCTCCTGCATGGCGCTGGCGGTGACGGCAACGATGGGCAGCCGCCGGCCCGGCCCTTCCTCGTCGCGGATCCGGCGCGCCAGGGTGTAACCATCCATGTTCGGCATATGGCAATCGGTGAGCAAAAGGCCGTAGGGCTTTTCGCACAGCGCCGCATGCGCCTCGGCGCCGTCTTCGACCGCTTCGCCGGCATAGCCGAGCGCCCGCAACTGGCGCAGGATCACGTCGCGGTTGGTCGGCGTGTCGTCGGCGACCAGCACCAGGCGCCCCTGGGCGAGCGCCTCTTCCGGCGTATCGGCACGTTCGGCGCGGGCGATCACACCCGAAAGCGACGCGGCCTCCTCCGGCGCCGGCCGCCCCGCCAGCCGCGCCACCGCGTTGACCAGCAAGGCGCGGCGGAGCGGTGCCAGCGGCAGTGAGTCGACATTTTCCAGTACCGGCGGCGAGGAGGACTCGGCACCAGTCAGGAACACCATCGGCTGGCCCGCCGCCGCGAATGCCGCCATGCCGCGCGCCGAGGCTCCGTCCGCCACCACCAGCACCTCGACACCCGGCACGGGCAGCGGCGCCTCGGCCGCCACGCGTTCGGTCGCGGCACCCCATTGCTCGAGATAGGCGGCGGCGAACCCGGCGTCAGCGTCCGATGCGACGATCCCGACCGAAACGCCCTTGAGGGCCGCCGCATCGACCACCCCCGCCTCCTTCGCGGCGACCAGCGGCAACGCGACATGGAAGGTCGACCCCTCCCCTTCGCGGCTTTCGACCGAAATTTCGCCACCCATCAGGTCGCTCAGGTTCTTGCAGATGGAAAGGCCGAGCCCGGTGCCGCCGAACCGCCGGGTGGTCGAGCTGTCGGCCTGGGTGAAGGGCTTGAACAGGTTGGCGACGGCGTCGGACGACATACCGATGCCGTGGTCGGTGACGCGGAAGCGTACCCGTTCGCCGGCGCGTTCGGCATGGACCAGCACCCGGCTCGCGGCCCGATCTCGGCCGCCCTCGGTGAACTTGACCGCATTGCCGGCGAGGTTGAGCAGGATTTGGCGGAGCCTCACCGGGTCGCCCACCACGCGCTCGGGCAGGGCCGGATGGACGAAGACGGCGATCTCGACCCCCTTCTCGCGCGCCGCCGGCACCATGGTGTCGCCGACACCCTCGACCACGTCCCTGATTGAATAGGCGATGCTTTCCAGTTCCAGCTTGCCGGCCTCGATCTTGGAGAAGTCGAGTATATCGTTGATGATGGTCAGGAGCGCACCCGCCGATGAGCGCACCGTCGACATCATCTGGCGCTGGTCGTCGTTCAAATCCGTCTGCACCAGGAGATCGATCATGCCCACGATGCCGTTCATGGGCGTGCGGATTTCGTGGCTCATGGCGGCCAGGAAAGCGGCCTTGGCGCGGGTCGCGGCCTCCGCCTGCTTGCGCGCCTCGCGCAGCTCGGCTTCCGAACGGTCGCTCAGCCGGATCAGCCGCCGTGTCTCGCGAAACAGTTTTTCGTAGCCGCCGAGAAGCTCGCCGAAAGCCTCGGCAACCGCCTCGGGCGAGCCGCCCTGGGCCTTGATTTCCTTGGCTCTTGCCAGAAGATCGACCTCTTGCTTGAAGAGATCGAACTCGGGCGCCGGTTTTCGCGGTCCGGCCATGGCGCTGTCTGCGTCCCTCACGCGTCCGATGCAACGATCCTACAACCGTAACCAGGAACGGCGACGCCAGCAATCCCCGCCACCCAGGCGCGCCTCCCGGGCGGCAATGATCGGTGGCCATCGGCGATAGCCCGGTTTATCCTGCCGGTGGGCTCGAGGAGGCGACATGGACGAAACGTCCAAGATAAGCGGCGATGCGGCGAACGCGGAGGAATTTTCCCGCGCCATGGCCAACTATGCCGAGCGCTCGCAGCGGATCGTCAACGCCTTCTATGAACGCCAGGCCAAGGACGGTGGCTTCCAGATCCCCGATCCGGCCGTGATCTCCAAGGCCTTTTTCGACGTCGGCGCCAAGCTGTTGTCGGACCCCGCCAAGCTGATGGAAGCCCAGGCGCAACTGTTCCAGGGCTACGCCAAGCTTTGGGAACAGACGGCGAAGCGCCTGGCCGGCGAGGAGGCCGAACCGGTGGTGACGCCCTCCAAGGACGACCGCCGCTTCAAAGACAAGGCCTGGGAGGAACAGGCCCTCTACGACACCATCAAGCAAGCCTATCTGCTGAGCGCCAATTGGATTCAGCAAACCGTCCGCGATGTGGACGGGCTAGATGAGAAAACCCGTGAAAAGGCCGAGTTCTATACCCGCCAATTCGTCGATGCCATGGCGCCGACCAATTTCGCCGCCACCAACCCAAAGGTGCTGGAACGCACCATCGACACCAAGGGCGAGAACCTGGTCAAGGGCCTGGACCACCTGCTTCAGGACCTGGAAGCCGGCGAAGGCCAACTGCGCATTTCCATGACCGACGCCGATGCCTTCAAGCTGGGCGAGAACGTTGGATCGTCGCCGGGCAAGGTAGTCTACCAGAACGACCTGATGCAGCTTTTGCAGTACGAAGCGAGCACCGAAAAGGTCGCCAAGGCGCCGCTGCTGATCGTGCCGCCCTGGATCAACAAGTTCTACATCCTCGACCTGCAGCCGAAGAATTCCTTCATCAAGTGGGCCGTCGACCAGGGCCACACGGTGTTCGTCATCTCCTGGGTCAATCCGGACGAGAGCCTGTCGGACAAGCGCTTCGACGATTACATGCTGGAAGGCCCGCTGGAAGCCATCGGCAAGGTGCTGGAGATGACCGGCGAGAAGAAGCTCAACCTGATCGGCTATTGCATCGGCGGCACGCTGAGTGCCTGCACGCTCGCCTACATGGCGGCCAAGGGCGACGACCGGGTGAAATCGGCGACTTTCTTCACCACCATGGTGGACTTCGAGGAACCGGGCGAGCTAGGCGTGTTCATCGACGACGAGCAGCTCGAACGGCTCGACGATTACATGACCAAGACCGGCTACCTGGACGGCAAGCACATGTCGCAGGTGTTCAACCTGATGCGCGACAACGACCTGATTTGGTCGTTCGTGGTCAACAACTACCTGATGGGACGCGAGCCGCTGGCGTTCGACCTGTTGTACTGGAACGCCGACAACACCCGCATGCCGGCGATGATGCACTCGCTCTATCTGCGCCAGATGTATCTGGAGAACAAGCTGGTGCAGCCGGGCGGCATCACGCTCGACGGCGTCGCCCTCGACCTCGGCAAGGTTTCCGTGCCGACCTATATCGTCTCCACCCGCGAGGACCACATCGCGCCCTGGAAATCCACCTATAGCGCCACGCAGCTCTATAAGGGCAATATCCGTTTCGTGCTGTCGGCGTCGGGCCATATCGCCGGCATCGTCAATCCGCCGGCCGCCAAGAAGTACTGCTATTGGACCAACACCAAAACCCCCGCCGATCCGGACGCCTGGTTCGCCGGCGCACGCCAGCACGACGGGTCGTGGTGGAACGACTGGCAGAAATGGGTGAAGAAGCACGCCGGCGGCGAGACCGCCGCGCGCCAGCCCGGCTGCGGCACGTTCATCCCCATCGAGGACGCGCCCGGATCCTACGTGAAGGTCCGGCTGAGCTGAGCCCCGCACCGACATGGACCAGAACAGCCAGCATGACATGAGCATCACCGAAGAAAAGCAGGTCTACGACCACCTGGAACTGCTGTCCGAGATGAGTGCGGACTTCGCCTCGACGCTGGACATCACCGCGTCTTTGATGCGCGCGGTGGCGCATATCACCAGCTACGTCGGCGCCGAGGGCGGCGCGCTGTTCATGCTCGAGGAAGACGGCAGCAAGTTGGTCTGCCGCGCCTGCGTCGGACCTTCCGACATCACCGGCCTTTCGCTGCCGTCCGACCAGGGCATCGTCGGGCGCTCGGTGCAGGACAACCGCGCCGAAATGATCCGCGACGCCCAGAACGACGAACGCTTCTACAAGGGAATCGACGAGGAATCGGGCACCACCACGCTCTCCATCCTGTGCGCGCCGATGAGCGTCAAGGACGAGCGCATCGGCGCCATCGAACTGATCAACAAGAAATCCGACGACGGCCTGTTCGAGGAGCACGACCTACACCTGTTGAGCGCCATGGCATCGTCGGCGGCGCTGGCGGTGCTCAATGCGCGCATGGCGGAAGCGCTGGTCGAGCAGGAAAGGCTGGCGCGCGAGCTGGAACTGGCGGCGGAAATCCAGCGCTCGCTCTTGCCCGACGAACCGGCGCCGGGCTATCCCATCGCCGGGGTCAATTTTCCGGCGCGCACGGTATCGGGCGACTTCTTCGACTTCTTCGAACTCGAAGACGGACGCATCTGCTTCAACCTGGGCGACGTCTCGGGCAAGGGCATGAACGCGGCGCTGTTGATGGCCAAGACGGCGAGCCTCTACCGCTGCCTGGGCAAGACCATCGAAAGCCCCGGCAAGCTGCTGGCCCGCGTCAACGAGGAAATCTGCGAGACCGCGGCGCGCGGCATGTTCGTCACCATGATCGGCGGCATCTACGATCCCAGGACGCGACAGTTGGTAATCGCCAACGCCGGGCACGAGCCGCCCCTGGTGCAGCAGGCGGACGGGTCGTTCGACGACCTCCCCGCCGATGCTCCGCCAATCGGCATTTCACCCTTCCTGGTCGGCGACGAGGGTTACCCGGAAGAGACCATCGACCTTCTGGACGCGGGTTTCTTCGTGTTCACCGACGGCGTCACCGAGGGCTACCTGGAATCCGGCGCCGAGTTGGAGGTCGAGGGCGTCAAGGCCGCGCTGAGCGCCAGTCGCGGCCGCCCCATCGGCGAACGCCTGAGCGAGATCGCGGCGCTCATCTACCGGGGCGGTGAAACGCTGCGCGACGACCTGACCCTGGTCGGAATCGACGGCGCCGTGGCGCTGGAAATGCCCGAAACGCCGCCCGAGACGCTGAGCGACGCGGGCGGACAACCGATCGCCGCGATCAAGGTGCCGTCCAAGCCCGACCGGCTGCGCATCGTCCGCCAGATGGTGCGCGAGGCGGCGGCGCTGGCCGGTTTCGGCGACGCCGAGACGCGCGATATCGTGCTGGTCGTCGACGAAGCCCTGCAGAACGTCATCCGCCACGGTTACGACGGCGCCGACGACGGCGAAATCGAGGTCACCATCGGCTTTCTCGACGACTGCCTGGCCATCGACGTGCGCGACTGGGCACCGACCGTCGATCCGGCTACGGTGAAGCCGCGCGACCTGGACGATATCCGCCCGGGCGGGCTCGGCACCCACATCATCCGCGAGATCATGGACGAGGTGGCATTCCTGACTCCGCCGAAGGATGGCGGTAACCTGCTAAGGATGGTAAAACGTTTGCAGCAATCCCAGCCGAATAGGCAAAAAGACAAGGAAACCGGGGAATCGGCATGAACTACCAAACAAGGGAAGAACGAGGCGCGGTGGTGGTGGCCTTCGAGGGCGACGTTGACCTTCAGTCATCGCCGGACGCGCGAAAAGTGCTGCTTGAGGTGGTCGGCAAGGGCATGCCGATCATGGTCGATCTGAGCGGCGTCGGATACATCGATTCATCCGGTGTGGCGTCTCTGGTCGAGAGCTTCCAGGCGGCCCGCAAGGCCGGGCAGAACCTGATCCTGGTTTCCGTTAGCGACGGTGCCAAGCGGGTGCTCGAACTGGCCCGTCTCGATAAGGTGTTCACCATCTGCGACACCCTGGAAGACGGCCTCGCCAAGGTCGGCTGAGGTCCCCGGGCAACACAGCATGGACGGCGACAAACCCACCAATCCCCTCCTCGGCGCCGTGGACCGGCTCGGGCGTAATGCCGTGCACGGCATCGAGGAGGTCGGCAATGGCGGCGTTATGGTCTCCGAAAGCCTCTATTGGCTGATCTTCGGCCCCAAGCTGGGCCAGCCTGTCCGCCTCAATGCCATCATCGAGCAGATGATGGGGATCGGCATCACCGCCATCCCGATCATCGCCATGCTGGCCGGCGCCATCAGCGTCACGCTCGCCATCCAGGGCATCTACACGCTTCGCATCTTCGGTGCCGAAAGCCATGTCACCGCGGGGCTCGGTTTCGTCGTGGTGCGCGAGTTCGCGCCGATGATCACCGGCATCCTGGTTGCCGGCCGGTCCGGTTCAGCGCTGGCGGCGCGTATCGGCACCATGAAGATCAACCAGGAAATCGACGCCCTCAAGGTGATGGGCATCAACCCCGTGCGCTACCTGGTGGCGCCGCCGTTGATCGCCATGCTGGTCATGGTTCCCTGCCTGACGATGATGAGCAACGTGGTCGGACTGTTCCTGGCCGGAATCTACATCAATCTGGAACTTTCCATCTCGCTTGCCGCCTACCTGGACGGGCTGATCGACGTGTTGACCGTCAACGACGTCTTCCACGGCCTCGGCAAGAGCGTGCTTTACGCCATCGAGATCGCCGTCATTGGCGTCGTCAACGGCGCCGGCGTGCAAGGCGGCGCCGAAGGCGTCGGCAAGGCGACCACGCGTTCCGTGGTGCAGGCGATTTCCGCGATCATCGTGACGGCGATGGTCGTCGTCATCGTTTCCACCTTCTGACGGGACCGGCCGATGCCCAACGACATGCCGGCAAGCGTTATCGAGGTCCAGGACCTGGTCACCCACTACGGCGAGCGGGAAATCCTCAAGGGCATCACCATGGACGTCCGCGAGGGCGAAATCATGGTCATCATGGGCGGCTCGGGATCGGGCAAGTCGACCCTGCTGCGCCACCTGATGGCGCTGGAAACCAAGACGTCGGGGACCATGAAGATCCTCGGCAACGATATCGACCAGTTGAGCGGGCGCGAGTTCGTGGAACTGCGCAAAAAGCTCGGCGTCGCTTTCCAGGGCGGTGCGCTGTTCAGCTCCCTGACCGTCGGCGAAAACGTCATGTTGCCGCTCTACGAGCACACCGGCCTGGACCGCAAGACCATGGAGATCATGGCGCGCATGAAGCTGGAAGTGGTCGAACTCGGCGGGTTCGAGAAGCTGATGCCGTCCGAGCTTTCCGGCGGCATGATCAAGCGCGCCGCCTTCGCCCGCGCCATGGTCATGGACCCGCGCATCATGTTCTGCGACGAACCATCGGCCGGTCTCGATCCGGCGGTGGCGTCGGCGCTCGACGAACTGATCTTGCGGCTCCGCGACGCCATGGGCATGAGCATCGTCGTCGTCACCCACGAACTGGACAGCGCCTTCAAGATCGCCGACCGGGTCACCATCCTCGACCGCGGCCACATCCTGATGATCGGCACCGTCGAGGAAATCCGGAATTCCGACAACGAACGCATCTACAACCTTCTCAACCGCGTGCCGGACAGCGATACCATCGATCCGGACGAATACCTGGCGCGTTTGACCGGGGAGAAGCACGAAGTGGGGAACCAGCCGCTATGAGAAGCTCAAAGATCAATTACCTGCTGGTCGGCACCTTCATCCTGGTGACGATCGCGGCGGTGATCGTCGCCGTCGCCATGCTCACCGGGCGTACCGGCGCCGTCGATGCCTATCACGCCGTTTACCGGAACGTCACCGGCATCAAATTCGGCACCCAGGTGATCTACGAAGGCTATCCCATCGGCCAGGTGGAAAAGATCACGCCCACCGAACAGGACGGCGGCATGGTATTCAGGGTCGATTTCGCCGTTACCCAGGGCTGGCGGATTCCCGAAGACAGCAAGGTCGAAATCGCCGCGCCGGGGCTGCTGGCAGCGAAAACGCTGAGCATCCACGCGGGATCGTCGAAGACGGCGCTGCAGCCGGGCGCCGCCATGCGCACCCTCGATGCGCCGGACGTGTTCGGCGCCATGTCGACACTCGCCGAGCAGTTGTCGTCGCTGGTGGAAAAAGAGGTCAAGCCGCTTTTGCAGAACGTCAGCTTCGCCGTCAACGACATCAACAAATTCCTGATCGGCGACGGCACCACGCTGGTCAATGACGCGTCGGCGCTGATCAAGGATTTCAGCCAACGCGTTCCCAGGATCGCCGACGACATCGAGACCTTCACCCGCAACCTGAACAACGCCAGCAACGAGGTCCTGAAACTGGCGTCGGCCGATAACCGCAAGCATGTGGAGGACATCCTCGACCACATGGAAGCCGCCGCCATCAAGTTCAATATCGTGCTCGGCTCCACCAAGCTGGTGATCGACGACCTCAACAAGCTGATAGCCGATCCCAAGGGCGACATCGACGTGATTGTCGGGGAATCGCGCTACATCATCGAATCCGTGGCGCGCCATATCGATTCCATCAACCAGAACATGGAAGGCGCGGCACGCAACATGAACGAGTTCTCACGCCAGATTCGCGCCAATCCGGGCCTCTTGCTGAGCGGTACCGCGAGCAGCGAAGCGGACCGGCGCTAGGACGAGGGGAAAGACGATGACACGCCACATGCGCTGGATGAAATTCTCGGTGCCGGCCCTGGCCGGCCTGTTGGCCGTATTGGGACTATCGGCTTGCGGCTCGGCGCCGCCAGTACCGGAGGACCACTATTACCGGCTGCAGGCCACCTACGCCGGCACGGCGATGGCCAATCCGTTGCCCGGAACCATCGAACTCGATCGTTTCGTCGCCGACGGCCTGACCTCCGAACGCGGCATCGTCTATTCCGCCGCCGCCACCCCCAACCAGGTCAAGGCCTACCACTATCACTTCTGGACCAAGCCGCCGACGGTGATGCTGCGCGATGAGCTGGTGACGTTCATGCGCGAGGCCAAGGCGGCGAAAGCCGTGGTCACGCCGGAACACCGCCTCGACGCCGACTACGTGCTCACCGGCAAGCTCGAACATCTCGAGCATATCATCGGCGAGACCGAACGCACCGAAATGGAAGTGGAACTGAGCCTACGCGCCGCCAATGACGGCAAGCTGCTGTTTCTCAAGACCTACCGCCAGGAAAACGCCGCCGGCAAAGGCGTCGCCGCCGCCGTGGAATCGCTGAATACGGCGCTGTCCCTGGTCTTCGCCGACTTCTTGAGCGATCTCTCCAAACGCTGAACCCCATGCAGGCCAGCACGATGATCGACAGTCCGGCCCGATGGCGCCGCCAGGGCCACCGCAGCGGTGTCTTGTGGTTCACGGGGCTTTCCGGCGCCGGCAAGTCGTCATTGGCGGTCGGGTTGGAACGGGAGTTATTCGGCCGCGGCATGCGGGTCTTCGTACTCGATGGTGACAACCTCCGCCACGGCCTGAACGGCGATCTGGGCTTTTCCGATGCCGACCGCCAGGAGAACATCCGTCGCGTCACCGAGGTGGCGGCGTTGTTCGCGCAAGCCGGGTTCGTGGTCGTCACCGCCTTTATCTCGCCGTTCCGCGCCGATCGCGACACGGCCAGGCGCACCATCGGCGACGGCTTCCACGAAGCCCATATTCACGCCGATCTGGATGTTTGCGAGGCGCGCGATCCGAAGGGCCTCTACGTCAAGGCGCGGGCCGGCGACATCGCCGACTTCACCGGTATTTCTTCGCCTTACGAAGCGCCCCAGGCGCCGGAGATTTCGGTAAATACCGGCGAGCAGGATTTCGATACCTGCCTCGCGCGACTGGTCGACTATGCCGTCCGGGCGTTCGCGCTCCCGGTCTGACACCTACATGCCGAGCGCGCGTTTGTAGACGTCGAGGACCTCTTCCATTTCGCTGCGGTCGGAGGCGTCCATCTTCCTGAGCCGGATGACCTGGCGCAGCACCTTGACGTCGAATCCGGTGCCCTTGGCTTCCGAATAGACCTCGCGGATATCTTCGCTGAGCGCTTTTTTCTCGTCCTCGAGCCGCTCGATACGCTCGACAAACGAACGCAGGCGCTCGCCCGAGACTCCACCAACGTCTGACATGGACAATTCCTTTCCTTGGTCCGCTATGCCGGCGCCCGGATTGTTAAACGCCGCGTGCCCAATGCGCAAGACCCGACCGGTTGCCTTGTCCGGCAAATGCATATACCATAAGGCCTATATAAAAATAAGGCTTGGGGGCCGCCGTGGCCGAGTACGATTTCAGCCGCTTCAGTCTGCTACTCGTCGAGGACAACGCCTACGTTCGCAACACGCTGGAGGACCTGCTTCGTTCGTTCAAGTTTTCGCGGGTGTCCACCGCCGTAAATGGCGAAGAGGCCATCGACTACTTGAAAACCATGAAGCAAGCAGGCAATCCGGGGCCGGACCTTATCCTTTCCGACCTGGTAATGACGCCCATCAATGGTCTCCTGCTGTTGCGCTGGACCCGCACCGCCAAGGACAGCCCCAACCGCATGGTGCCTTTCGTCATGGTCTCCGGCGCCGCCGACAGGGAGTACGTCAATTCGGCCCGCGACCTGGGGGTCACCGAATTCATTGCCAAGCCATTTTCCGCCACCTCAGTCTATGAGCGGATCCTCGAAGTCATCGACTATCCACGCCAGTTCGTCACCACGCAGAAGTACTTCGGCCCCGACCGGCGCCGCAAGGAAGGCTCGGCGCCGGGCGACCAGGAGCGGCGCACGGTCAAGGAAGCGGACGTGACCATCGTCTACTCCGCCGACAAGGTGGTGAAAGCAACCAACCCCACCGAGGTCTGGTATTGGCGCCTTCCCAACACCTTGCGCGAAAAGGCCGCGAGCGGTCTCGGCGGCAGCAACGTCAAGGGCGAGCTGCCGGCCGCTCTCCTTGAGGAAGCGGAACAGCAATTGCAGCGCGCGTCCCTGGATTTCAGCACCTGGGCGCTGGAGTACCTCGCCAAGCTGGCCGATCTCTGCACCGAGGCGCTGATGGAGCCCGGCCGCCGCAGCCGGCATTTCGGCGAGATTCACACCCTGGCGCTGGAACTGCGCGGCCAGGGCGGGACCTTCGGCTACCCGCTGGTTTCGCAGATCGGGAAAATGCTGTTCGATCTCACCATCGAGGGCTGCCGCGAGGACGACAACGCGGTGGAGATGGTCAAATGCCACGTCGACGCCATGCGCGCCGTGCTTCGTGAAAAGGTCGCCGGCGACGGCGGCCAGGTCGGGCAGGCGGTGATTCGCGGGCTGACCGACAGCATCAAGAAGTTCCAGGTCGTGACCTGAAAGCCCCGCCAATGCTTTTGTTTTGGCGATTCAAGATCTTGCCGCTAAGATCGGTTCCGAAAGCCAAGGCCGCGCGTCACGATCCGGTTTCCGAGGTTTCCAAGGATCGCGACAACCAGCTGTTTTTAAACGTTTCGTATCTGATTGGGGTGGAAGAGGAGACGCATAGAAGAAGACCAAAAGGAACGGGACAAATGACCGAAGAAACAAAGATCACGCTGCCGTCGGTGTTCTTGATCGCGCATGAACCAAGACACCGGGGTGAACTGGAAAGCCTCCTCAATAAACATTTCAAGGTGCAAACCTTCGACGACGTCCACGCCGCCATCGGGGCCCTCGAGAGCCAATCCCCGGAGGTGGTGATCATCGAAAACGACATGCCGCCGAAAGGCGGGCTGCGCATGCTGGTGATGCAGGCCGGCGGCCTGCCCGAACCGCCCGGCTTCCTGGTCACCGCCGGCAAGGGCGAGGGCCTGAACGTATCCTTCGTCGACGGCCCCATCCAGGGCCGCTACCTGACCTGGCCGTTCACCGGCCGCGTGCTGATCGACCAGATCAGCCAATTGATCAACCGCGCCGCGGAGCGTGGCTGGGAAAGCCTGCCCGAGATCCAGCGCCGGCCATTGCAGATGACCGTCGAGGAATACCAAAAGGTGGCCGATGCCATCGCCGCCGGTGAGCCGATCGACTATTCGACGGCGGCCGATAGCTGCGAACCACTGGTCGAGGCGACCAAAGAAGGCGAGGCGCACGCGCTGCTGAAGGCTGTACAGACCCATCACGACTATACCTACGTGCACTCGACCCGGGTGGCGACGCTGTTGACGCTGTTCGGGCACGGTCTCGGCATGAAGGGGGACAATCTGCTGATCCTGTCCACGGGCGGGCTGCTGCACGATGTCGGCAAGCTGGTGACGCCGCCGGAGATTCTCGGAAAGCCCGGTAAACTGGACGACCAGGAATGGCCGATCATGCAACACCACGTGGTCGAATCGGGAATCCTGCTGAGCCACAGCCATGACATCGTCAAGGGCGCCCAGATCATTGCCGAGCAGCACCACGAGAAGCTTGACGGCACCGGCTACCCGAAAGGTCTCAAAGGCAAGGAATTGAACGATCTGGCGCGCATGTCGGCGATCGTCGACATCTTCGGGGCATTGACCGACGCGCGCTCCTACAAGCCGGCGTTCTCGGCCGAGAAATCGTTCGCCATCCTCGAGGACATGGGCGGCGCCATCGACCAGAACCTGCTGAAGGTCTTCAAGGATATTTTTCTGCCAGGCAACACCGCCGAAGCCGCGTAGAGCCGTCAATCCAGATCGGCGGTCTTGGCGATCAAGTGATCGACCACGGCGTTCAACGCCAGTTCGGGGCCGGCACCGCCTTCGATCGCCTGGGCGTAGGCCTGGCGCTGCAGGTGCGCGCTGGTGCCGCGCCGGCAGATGGTCCGGACATGCGCCAGTTCGCTCTCGCAGCCGAGGTCGGCGGCGTCCTCGGCGACTAAATCCATTAATTCCTCGACCAAATCCGGCACCGGCACGATGCGGCCCTTGCCGAAATCGACCAGTCCTTCGTCGATGCCGTAGCGTTGCGCGCGCCAGCGGTTCTCGTTGACCAGCATGGTGGCGTACTGGCGCCAGCGCTGGTTGTTCTGGCGCAGGCGATAGAGCATGTGCAGGACGGACGCGTAGAGCGCGGCGATGGCGACCGCGTCGTTGACGTCGGTGCAGACATCGCAGATGCGCATTTCCAGCGTCGGAAACCGAAACGACGGGCGGATATCCCACCAAAGCTTGGTGCCGTCCTCGATCAGGCCGGCATTGACCAGAACGTCCACGTGGCGCTGGAACTCGGCATAGGATTCGAACAGGTTCGGCAGTCCGGTGCGCGGCATCTCGTCCCAGACGCTGAGCCGATAGCTCTTGAGCCCGGTATCGAGCCCCTGCCAGAACGGCGAAGACGTGCTCAGCGCCAGGAAATGCGGCAGGAAATAAGCCGCCTGGTTCATCAGGTCGATGCGCAGGTCGTCCGCGCCCACGGAAACGTGCACATGCATGCCGCAGATCAAAAGCCGGCGGACCACCGCCTGTAAATCCTCGGCGATGACGTTGTAGCGTTCGGCATCGGTGTGGTCTTGCTCGGACCAGTGCGAGAACGGGTGCGTCGACGCGGCGATGGGCGCGAGCCCGTGTTCGCCGGCGATATCGATGACGGTGCGGCGCAAGTCCGCCAAATGCCCGCGTGCTTCGGCGACGTTCTCGCAGGGCGGCGTGTTGATTTCGATCTGGGAACGCATGAACTCGTGCGCCACCTGGTCGCCGAGCCTGTCGGCGCAGGCATCGAACATCGCCTGCGGCGGCTCCGCCAGCCCGCGCGTTTCGCGATCGACGATCAGGTATTCCTCTTCGATGCCGATGTGAAACTGCGGTGTCGCGTAGACCATCGCCCGGCTCCCCTAAAATCTCTCCACTCTGTGCAGTCCCGGTTGCTCCAGGATCTTGGCCAAGGCCCGTTCCAGATAACCCGACCAGCGCTCGACGCCGGCCTCGTCGCGGACCTGGTCCTGGTTGATTTCGATAACGCAGCTCGGCAGCCCGGCGGCGCCGGCATGCATGTCGATGGTGTAGGCCAGGTCATGACCGGAATAGGGCTCGTTGTCGCCGACGTTCAGCCCCTCGGCCTCCAGCAGTTCCATCAGCGGCACCGCGATGCGCGGATCGTGGTTCCAAAGCACGCCCACGTCCCAGGGCCGCGGCTTGCCGCCGAAATTCGGCGAAAAGCTGTGCACGGAAAACAGCGCCGGCGCCATGTCCGATTCCCAGATACGCGCCAGCGCGCGGTTGACCGCGTCGTGGTAGGGCTCGAACAGGTCGCGGATACGCTGGCGCTTGGCGGCATCGCTGAGCTGAGCGTTCCCCGGGATCGGCGTTCCGTCACTCTGTTCCATGATCGACTGCGGGTGCCCCGGCGGACGGTTGAGGTCGATCAGCAAGCGCGAATAACCGGCCAGCACGAGCGGCGCATCGAGGCTGGCGGAAAGCCGCCGCGACACCGCCTCGGCGCCGATGTCGTAGGCGATGTGGCGTTCGAAGGCCGCGTCCGGCAGGCCCAGGCGGTCGAGCGCGGCGGGAATGGCACGGCTGGCGTGGTCGCAGACCAGCAGCATCGGCGTGCGCCCGTCACGGTTCACCACCTCGAACGGCGCGGGATCGGATTCGCCCAGAAGCGGCGGCAAGTGATCTTGTGGAGCGTCGATATTCATGACAAGACTATAGCCCATCATTTCCCAAAAGCGAGGCGCGTGAACATCCGCCCGCGCGACGAAAAACGACGACGAAAGACCAACCATGACCGACGCGCGCGATAGCTTTCTGGAAGGCATGAGCCGCTCCGCAGCCAGCGTTTCGGTGGTCACTACCGACGGTCCCGGCGGCCGCGGCGGCGTCACGGTCAGTTCCATGACCTCGGTTTCCGCCGATCCGCCGACCATGCTGGTCTGCATCAATTGCGACGCGCGTTCGTCTTCGCGCATTCTCGAAAACGACAATTTCTGCATTAACCTGCTGCGCGAGGGCCAGACCGAGCTCTCCGACGTTTTCGCGGCGCTCAGCGATCCGCCGGGCGGCGACAAGTTCGCCGTCGGCGAATGGACGAAAGGCGAAAGCGGCGCACCGATCCTGCAAACCGCGCTCGTCACCTTCGATTGCCGCCTCACCGACAGCCATCACTCGGGCTCGCATTTCATCTTCGTGGGCGAAGTTTTGAAGACCACCGTCGCCGACGGCAAGCCGCTGATCTACGGCAGCCGCTCCTACGGTTTCCCGCAGTACCACACCGAATAGCGCCCCCCCACCGGTGACGGCTTGTGCGGCGTTGCGCCATGCCGCATAACTCGGACATGAACGATACCGGCGCCACGCCATGGCGAGCCTGGGCCGTCTGGGCCGTGGGCGCGCTGTTTTTCTTCTACGCCTTCATGCAACGGACGGCGCCCAGCGTCATGGTCTCGGAACTGATGCGCGACTTCTCCGTCAACGCATCGGCCCTCGGCGGGCTCTCGGCCTTCTACTACTACGCCTACATGGCGGTGCAGATACCGACCGGGCTGATGGCCGACCGCTTCGGACCCAGGCGGCTGCTGACCGGCGCGGCCCTGGTTTCCGCCATGGGCGGGCTGATCTTCGCCGGTGCCGACGACCTGGCGCTGGCCGCCACGGGCCGCGTGCTGGTCGGCATCGGGGCGGGCTTCGGCTTCGTCTGCACCTTGCGCATGATTACCGATTGGTTCCCGCCGGAACGGCTGGCGATGCTGACCGGCGCAACCATGATGCTGGGGATGCTAGGCGGCGTCACCGGCCAGGCGCCGCTGGCGATCGTCGTCGGCGAGGTCGGCTGGCGCCCGACCATGACCGGTGTCGCCGCCGTCGGCGTGGTCATTGCGCTCGGCGCCTGGCTGATCACCAAGGACCAGCGCGGCGCCCAGGGCATCCAGCACCAGGGATCGACGGTCTGGGCCGGCCTCGGGGTCGTGCTCGGCAATCCGCAGACCTGGATCATCGCCGGCTACGGTTTCTCGATCGTCGTCATCATGTTCGCCTTCGGCGCGCTCTGGGGCGTGCCCTACCTGCAACAGGTCCACGGCATGACCCGGCCCGATGCCGCCTTCGCCGCATCGCTGATCTTGCTCGGTTGGGGCCTGTTCACGCCGCTGGTCGGCTGGCTCTCGGACCGCTGGCGGCGGCGTAAGCCGGCCCTGATCCTGGGTGCAGTCGGCTGCCTGGCGACCATCGCGCCGGTGCTCTACGCGACAGAGCTTTCCGGCGCGGCGATCAAGGTGTTGCTGTTCCTGAACGGTGTTGCCATGGCCGGCATGGTGGTTTGCTTTCCGGCGGTTCGCGAGCACAACCACGCCGCCCAGGCGGGCACCGCCATGGCCTTCGTCAACATGGCGGTGATCGGTTCCGGCGCGGTCATGCAGCCGGTGACCGGCTGGCTGCTGGATCTCGGCTGGCAGGGGGGCCTGGATGCCGGCGTGCGCGTTTATCCGGCCGAAGCCTACGTGTCCGCTTTCGTCGTGCTGCCGGTGGCCTGCATGGTGGCGCTGGTGCTCGGCGTCCTGGTGCGCGAGACCCACGCCCGCGCCCAGTCCTAGTCCTAGTCCGTTGCAGCCCGGTCTAGCCGGCGCGTTCCGGATTGGGTTCGAAACGCGCGTGCCAAGCCCGCCAGGCCGGGCTTTCCCCTTGCAGATGACGCCATTGCCGGATGGCGACGCGCAGCGCCGTCCGCGCGGCGCGCGATCGCGGCGCCGGCACGTCGTCCGGACCGGTATCGTCGGCCATGGCGCGCCAGACGGCCTGCTTGGCGGCGCCGATGTCGTCAGGGGCGAAGCGCTCGATCAGGTCCTGGAAACGGCGATGGGCACCCAGGTCGAATTCCTTGCGCTCGCCCCAAACATCGCGCGCCGGATTGGGCGGGAAGAACGAAAGGCAGGGCACCCAGCCATCCGGTACCGGCACGTTGGCCGACTGCGTCTGCTCACGGCCGAGGAGTTCGGGAAGGATGTGGGTGTGCGGGCCCATGGGGGTCTCGCCGCCGGTTTCGGGGATCTCCTGCACCACCTCGATGCGCCCGAGGCGCGAACGGAACACCCGGGCCGGCTGCGCCGCCTTGATGGCGGCGACCACATCCAGCGGCAGTTGCAGGAACGGCGTGCCCGGGTGGCGGCGGAGAAGCCCCGCCAGAGCCCGGTCGCCGGTGCGCAGGCAGGGCTGCAATTGGCCGATGCCGAGCCCCAGGTCGAACAGCAGTTCGCCTTCGCCGCCGCACAAGGGCGCCGGGTCGGGGCCCAGCTCCATCAGCCCGCCGGCGCCGCCGAACTCGGCGGCAGCAGCGGGCAGGCAGACCATGACCCCGTGGGTCCAGCCGGTGGGAATCTTGGAAAGCCCCTCGTAGGGAACCAGCCGGACCGCATCGTGCGGCCGCACCCGGAGCGCGCCTCTCGGCGTCGTTACCCGCCAGCCGCCGTCCTCACGCGCGATCTCGGCCGCCTCTTCGGCGTCCCGGTGAAATTCCGCGAGTGCGCCGAAACTGCCGAGCCCCCAGCCGGTGGCCGGGTCGGTGACGGCGTCATTCAATGCGGCCTCAACGTCTCGCCAATTCATGCCGGCCATGATAACGTCCCCGGCCAAGAATGGGAGACCCTCAAGCCATGCGCTACCTGCACACCATGGTCCGGATTTCGGACATCGACAAATCGCTGCATTTCTATTGCGACCTTCTTGGCCTGAAACAGACCCGCCGCGTCGACAGGCCGGAACACGGGTACTCGCTGGTCTTCGTCGCCGCCGAGGACAACCCGGATTCGGAAATCGAACTGACCTACAACCACGACCCCGAGGAGTATACCGGCGGCCGCAATTTCGGCCACCTGGCCTTTCGCGTCGAGAATATCTACGACGCCTGCCAGCGCCTGCAGGACGGCGGCGTCACCATCAACCGCCCGCCGCGCGACGGCCGCATGGCCTTCGTCCGTTCGCCGGACGGCATCTCGATCGAGCTTCTGCAACTGGGCGACGCGCTGGAACCGGCCGAACCCTGGGCGTCGATGGAAAACACCGGTTCCTGGTAAGTCCTAGACGCTGCCCGGCGGCGGTACCTTGATGGGGCCCAGCGCCGCGACGATCTCTTCCTGGCTCGGCGGCGCCTTCGGCTCGTAACCGTCCAACGCTTCGACGATCGCCTTCAGGCGCTCCGGCGTGGTGCCGCAGCAGCCGCCGATGATGCGCGCACCGCAATCGCGGGCCAGGCGCGCATACTCGGCCATCACCTCGTTGGTGCCGGAATAGATGATCTCGCCGTCGATCATCTGCGGAATGCCGCAATTGCCCTTGGCGATGATCACGTCGTGCTCGTCGGCGGCTTCGCACAAGCCGACCACCGTGTCGATCAGCATCGACGGGCCGGAGCCGCAGTTGGCGCCGAAGGCGATCAGGCGTGGATCGAACTGATGCGTGAAGTTGACCGCGCTTTCCGCCGTGTCGCCCATCATGGTGCGGCTGGCGGTGTCGAAGGTCATGGTCGACGCCACCGGCAGGCCGGTGCGCTGACCGGCGCGAATGGCGGCGGCCAGTTCGTCGAAGGCGAAGATGGTCTCGATCCAGATCACGTCGACGCCGCCCTCGGCGAGCGCGCTGGTCTGTTCAAAGAAAGCCGCCTCGGCGGCCTCCGACGTCAGCGTGCCGAAAGGCTCCATCATTTCGCCGGTCGGGCCGACGGAACCGGCCACCACGACCGGGCGGTCGGCGGCATCAGCGGCGGCACGGGCCAACTGCGCGCCCTTGAAGTTGATTTCATGGGTGCGCTCGGCGGCCTTGTCGAGCTTCAGGCGGCACGGGTTGGAACCGAAGGTGTTGGTCAGGATGATGTCGGCGCCGGCCTCGATGAAGCTCTCGTGCAGCCAGCTGACGTGCTCCTGGCCGTCGGCGTTCCAGAGATCCGGCGGCCGTCCCGCCGGCAGGCCGCGCGCCATCATGTTGGTGCCGGTCGCCCCGTCGGCGATCAGGTAATCCCGTTCGGCCAGAAGATCGGCGAGAACATTGCTCATATCGATTTCCCTATTCGGTTCCTTCGCTCCGGGCCGCGTCGCGGCGGCCACGGGCCAGTTTGACGATGTCGCGGCGCCGGTCGTTGTCGGCGGACGCCCACTCCGCCACTTCCTGCAAGGAGCGCCAGCAGCCCTTGCAAAGGTCGGTCTCATCGTCCAGGACGCAAACCCCGACGCAGGGTGAGATCACCCTCTTTGCTGCCGCCTCGTTCATCGCCTCGACCTAAGCCGCCTTGGCTGGAAAATCAAGTGGATAAGCCGAATCGGCCCTTCAGCCGACGCCCAACAGCCACAGAACCCCCGACAGCGTCGCCATGGAAACCACGGTCGACATCAGGATGGTGGTCGCCGCCGTTGCCGCGCCGGCATCGTAACGCATGGCGAACAGGTAGACATTGATGCCCACCGGCGTCGCCGCCATCAGCACCGCGACACTGAGCCACAAGGGCTCGAGGTGGAACAGATGCGCGCCGATCAGGTAGGCCGCCAGCGGATGCACGATCAGTTTCATGGCGGTGACCACGCCGGCTTCCGCCACCGCGCCCTTGAGCTCGTAGCGCGCCAAAGACGCCCCCAGGCAGAACAGCGAACACGGGATCGCCGCCTTGCCCATCAGGTCCAGGAACCGCTCGGCCGGCAGCGCCAGGCGGATGCCGCTCCAGTTCCACAAGACGCCGGCCAACACCGCCATGATGATCGGGTTGGTGGCCAATCCCTTCAACACGTCCGCCGCCAGGGCCGCGGCACGGCCGCGCCGGCCGCGCGCCGCCTCGACCAACACGGTGACCACGAACAACAGTTGCCATGTATGAAACGACAGGATCAGGAACACCGGCAGCAAGCCTTCCTCGCCGAATGCCAGGTGCACCAACGGCAATCCCAGCATCACCGAGTTGGAAAAGGCGCCGCCGAGACCGAGCACCGAGGCACCGGCGAGATCGCGGCGAAACACGCCGCGCGAAACCGCGATCACCGCCCCCCACGAGATGTAGGCTGCGGCGAAATAGGCGATCAGGAATTCCCATTCGATGGTGTCGGGGAAATCGCGCGTCGCCATGGCATGGAACATCATCGCCGGCACGGCAAAATTGAAGACGAAGGTGCCGAGCCCGTCGACACCGGCTTCGCTCAGCCAGCTCTTGCGCGCCGCCGCGAAACCGACCCCGACGACGGCGAAGACCGGCACGATGATGTCGATGAGAACGCTCATGCCGGCCAGCATCGCCGATCGCGCCTGAAAGGCAAGTGGGCCGCCCGGCACGAATGTTCGAGACCTATTGCCGACGGCCCCGGGCGTTGCTAGCGTCCGGCCATGATCATTTTCCACACCGGCAATTCACCTTACGCCCGCATCGCCCGCGTCTGCGCGCACCAATGCGGCGTCACCCATGCCGGCGGCTATCTCGGCCCCGGGCTTTTGCGCACCGAGGACAATCCGTTGCTGCAATACAGCCCCACCGGGCGCATCCCCACCCTGGTCGACGGCGATGTGGTGGTCACCGAAACCCGCGCCGTCTGCCGCTACCTGGAAAGCGTCGGCAACGGGTTCGAACTGTTCGCCTATGCCGGCGACTGGACGGCGGAGATGTTCGAGAACACCGCCATGAGCTTCCTCGACGGCTGCATGCTGTGGGCGCGGGAATATCGGCGGGACGCGGCACAGCAGTCCGATTGGCTGGTCGGCGTCGAACGGGCCCGCGCCACGCGGACGCTCGCCTGGTTCGAGGCGCAGCCGGCCCTCCGGGCCGGCGATACGCCCTGGGATTTCGCCCATGTCACGCTGGCGGTGGCCGTCGGTGAATTGGAACCGCGCGGCCTGCTCCCCGATTGGCGGAATACGCATCCGGCCCTGGCCGCCTGGGAAACGGTGCAGGCCACCAGGCCCGCCATGCAGGCGGAAGGACGCAAAGGCGACCCGACCTAGCGTCGTTTCGGTGCGCGTAACGCATTGATTTTATTGTATTGAAATTTTTTTTGACGAAACGAACCCAATTCTTCGCCAGCATTTTTTACATCGCCCCCGCCTTCGCGGGGACGACGCGGGGAGCATGGACCCAATACCGGCACCAACCCTCCCGCCTTCGACAGGCATCGGTCCCGGCCCAAAACCTATTCGATTGTGTAATAGCGTGCCTGCGCCGGATCATCGGCGCTACAGCCGAAAACTTAACAACAAACACCCGAAAAGTCAATAAATTCCTATCATGTTAAATTTATTACTATTTTATGCCGACCCGCAGGCCAAAGCCCGCCCGCGGCATCCGTCACGAAAATTGGTGAGGACCTTCGAACACGCCGGTTATCCCCCACCGCGGGCGTCCCGCTGCACGGCCCCGGAAGTGCGCAATGGCCAGAAGGAGACATCTCATTCTGAACATTGCTCAGTGACTGAGATCGCTGTTACCCAATCGAGGCTGACAGGTTCGCCACGTCCTTAAAATGTTCGAGCTTCATTTAGCGGTTCGATCTGCAATATTGTGAAAGTGATATCGTAGGAGAAATTCAATGTCCCAAGATCGAACCTCAGATAATGGTCAAGGCGCAGTCCATCTGACCGTTGCGGGCGCCGTCGCAGAAGTCCTTTTCGACAGGCCACACGCAAGAAATGCGATGACCTGGAAAATGTACGAAGAGATGGCAGCGGCCTGCGACCAAATCACCAAGGACTCGTCGGTTCGCGTGGCTGTGTTTCGGGGCGTTGGTGGCCGGGCATTTGTTGCCGGAACGGATATTGGCCAATTCAGTGACTTCAAGGATGGCGAGGACGGAATCGCCTATGAAGTGCAGGTTGAGGCCTACTTGTCTCGGGTTGAGAAGTTGCCCGTGCCAACCATTTGCGTCGTCGAAGGCTGGGCCGTTGGTGGCGGCATGGCGATTGCCAATGCCTGCGACTTTCGCATCGCAACAACCGGTGCCCGTTTCGGCGTCCCCATCGCGCGGACTCTTGGAAATTGCCTGTCGGCAGACAATCTACGCGGCCTAACGGCGACACTGGGCCTGCCAATGGTCAAACGCATGCTTCTCCTGGCCGAGATGCCGGAAGCCGAGGAACTGCACAACCACGGATATTTGTTGGCCGCCGTTGAGCCCACTGACCTGGATGCGGTGGTGAAGGAAACCGTTGATAAACTTCTTGGCCATGCGCCCGTGACCATGCGGGTAACCAAAGAAGCCCTCAGGCGCTTGGCCAGGGACCTGACCCCGGACGACGAAGACTTAATCCGTGAATGTTACGGTAGTGAAGATTTTGCTCAAGGTGTTCAGAATTTCGTAGCCAAAGAGCCCACCACCTGGAAAGGGAAGTAAGGCCAAGGGCATGGAGTTTTGGTTGCTCATTTGGACAGCTCAATCTGACTTCGCGCTTGAATGGTACCAAGGAGGAGCAAAGCGATTATCTTCCTCCGTATTTGCCGCCAGAGAATATTTGGAAAAAAGCGGACCGGGGCCGTTTGATCAAATTTGGGCCTATTTTCCAGAGACAAGGCCGTTCCGGATATGGCCTGTAGAGACCAGCTAAATTGTTAACTCAATTCGTCCGCAACGGATCATCTCCCGCCCATTGAATTCATTCATCCAGACGCCCGGAATTCCACGAAAAGCGGTCAATGCCGCCTGCGCCGGCACTAAGCCGCCCGTGCCGCTTCCCAGGCCAGGATGGCGCGTTTCTTTTCCGGGCCCCAGCGGTAGCCGGTGACGACGCCGGTCTCACGGATCACCCGGTGGCAGGGGATCAACAGCCCGACCAGGTTGGAGCCGCAGGCGGTGCCCACCGCGCGCGCACTGTTGGGCCGGCCCAGGTGCGCCGCCAACTGCCCATAGCTGACCAGCGCGCCCGGCGGAATGCGAAGCAATGCCTCCCACACCAGAAGCTGGAACTGGGTGCCGCGCAGGAACACCGAGAGCGGCTCCGCCGACGGCGTCTCGGCATCGGGAAAGATGCACGAAAGATAGGGCTTGGCCGCCGCCGGGTCTTCGGTCCAGCGCGCCGCGTCCCAGCCGTTCTGTTGCTCGGCCAGAAGCTCGGCGCGGCTTTTCCGTCCCGCGAACGAGACCCCGGCGACGCCGCGCTCGGTGACCGTGATCATGCTCTCGCCGAACGGGCTCGGATGGAAGCCGTAGCGGAATTCCATGCCGGCACCGCGCGCCTTGAACTCGCCCGGCGTGGCGGCGTTGATGGTGACGAACAGGTCGTGCAGCCGGCCCGGTCCCGAAAGCCCTGAATCGAGGGCCGCGTCGAGCACGCTGGCCGACGCCGCCAGGCGCTCCTTGGCCGCCCCCAGCGTCATGTATTGCAAAAACTTCTTCGGGCTGACGCCGACCCAGCGGGTGAACAGCCGCTGGAAGTGGTGCGGCGCCAGGCCGGCGGCATGGGCGACGTCGGCCAGTTCTGGCTGGTCCTCGCGGTGCTCGACCAGGTAGTGGATGGCGGCGGCGATGCGCGCATCGAACGGCAATTCGGGGGTTTCATCTGTCATCATGGCCGCATGCTAGCGCGCCCCGCGGCGCGGAACCACCCGATCCTTGCGCTCCGCCGAGGCACCCGGAGGGCACCGCCGAGACCGGGAAACGGCGGTTTATCCGTTTGAAATTTATGGGCAACCTATGCCACAGTGTCGCCGGGAGCGTTGCCGCCGAACCCGGGTCCGGGGCAACCAAGAATTAATCACGGCCGGGGCGCCGAACGCCTTGGCCAAATGCCCAACTGGGAGGACACGATCCATGGGAAAGAATAATCACCGCAAGCCGGTATCGCGGCGTTCCGCGCTCGGCCTGATCGGCGCCGGCGCCGGCGTCATCGCGGCGGGCACCGCCCTGCCGACCAAGTTCGCCATCGGCGCGCAAGCCAAGATCAAGGTCGGCACCCTGCTGCCCTATTCCGGCACCTATACCTGGCTCGGCGAGTCGATTACCAATTCGCTGGAACTGGCCTTTGCCAACGCCGGCGGCAAGCTCGGCGGGCGCGAGATCGACCTGATCAAGGTCGACAGCGAAGCCAAGCCGCCGAAAGCCGCGGAGCTGACCAACAAGCTGATCAACCAGGAAAAGGTCGACATCATCGTCGGCCCCGTGCACTCGGGCGTGGCCATGGCCATGGCCAAGATCGCGCGCGAGGAAGGCACCCTGACGGTGATCCCCAACGCCGGCGCCGACCAGGTGACCGGCCCGCTCTGCTCGCCCAATATTTTCCGCACCTCGTTCTCCAACTGGCAGCCGGGCCATCCGATGGGCAAGGTGCTGGCCGAGGAAGGCAAGAAGAAGGTGGTGCTCTGCTACTGGGGCTATGGTGCGGGCAAGCAGTCGGCCCAGGGCTTCAAGGACGGCTTCATGGGCGGCGGCGGCGAGATCGTCAAGGAAATCGCGGTGCCGTTCCCGAAAGTGGAATTCCAGGCGGCACTGACGGAAATCGCGTCGCTGAAACCGGAAGCGGTCTATGTCTTCTTCGCCGGCGGCGGCGCCGTGAAGTTCGTCAAGGACTGGGCGGCGGCCGGCCTCAAGGACAAGATCGAACTGGTCGGTCCCGGCTTCCTGACCGAAGGCGTGACCAAGGCGCAGGGCGCCGCGGCGGAAGGCATCCGCACCACGCTGCACTACGCCGACACGCTCGACAACCCGGCCAACCGCGCCTACCGGGCCGCCTACAAGAAGGCCTACGGCAAGGAAGCCGATGTCTACGGCGTGCAGGGCTTCGATGCGGGCCAGCTGATCCAGGCCGGCGTCGGTGCGGTCCGGGGCGACGTGGCGGCCATGGGCGACATGGTCAAGGCCATGGAAGGCGCGGTCATCGATTCGCCGCGCGGCCAATGGGTGCTGTCGTCGGCGCATAACCCGGTGCAGAACTTCTATCTCCGCCGCGTGAAGAACGGCGTCAACGAAGTGGTGCGCCTGGCCGAAGAGAACCTGGCCGATCCGGCCACGGGTTGCCGCGCCTAACGGCGGGGCACCCGGCATGAAAAGGCGGCCACGGGCGCACCCTGCCCGTGGCCGTGTTTTTTCCGCCGCCGACCGACCGAACCGCAACAACGACGAGCCTGAACCGTGGACGGCCTGTTTTTCCTGATCCAGACCCTGAACGGCATACAGTACGGCCTGTTGCTGTTCCTGATCGCCAGCGGGCTTTCCATCGTGTTCGGCATCATGGGGGTCATCAACCTGGCGCACGGATCGTTCTACATGGTCGGCGCCTACCTGGCCTATTCCCTGACGCAATGGACCGGCAGCCTGCCGCTGGCGCTGATCCTCGGCATTCCCATGACCATCGCGCTCGGCTTCGTGATCGAGCGACTGTTCATCATCCATCTCTACCACCGCGACCACCTGCAACAGGTGCTGCTGACCTTCGGCCTGATCCTGATCTTCAACGAACTGCAACAGGTGATCTGGGGCGGCGATCCGCTGGCCGTGCCGGTACCGGAACTGCTGAGGGGTTCGGTGCCGCTCTCCGATACGCTGAGCTATCCGGTCTATCGGTTGTTCCTGTCCGCCGTCTGCCTGGTACTGGCGGGCGTCATGTATTTCGTCATCGGCCACACGCGGCTCGGCATGCGCATCCGCGCCGGCGCCGCCAACCGCCAGATGGTGGAGGCCTTGGGCATCAACGTGCGACTGCTCTATTCCGTCGTCTTCGCCATCGGCGTGGCGCTGGCCAGCGTCGCCGGCATGCTCGCCGCACCGGTGGAGACCGTCTATCCGGGCATGGGCGAACAGGTGCTGATCGTGTGCTTCGTCGTCGTCGTGATCGGCGGCATCGGCTCCATCCGCGGCGCCTTCATCGGCGCCATCGCCATCGGATTGGCGGACGTCTACGGCCAGGTGTTCCTGCCCGATATCGCTTCCGTCGCCATCTATGGGCTGATGGCGGCGATCCTGCTATGGCGCCCGGCCGGCCTGTTCGGGAGGGACGCATGACCGTGCTGCCGTCGAAGCGGGTGCTGGTGCTGCTGGCGCTGTTCGCCGCCGCGCTCGCACTGGTGCCGCTTTCCGGCGACAAGTACTGGATCAAGCTGGTGACGCGGATGATGGTGCTCGGCATTTTCGCCATGAGCCTCGATTTCATCGTCGGTTTCACCGGGTTGGTGAGTTTCGGCCACGCCGCCTTCTTCGGGTTTTCCGCCTACATGCTGCACCTGGTCTCGTCTGAGGAAGAGGCCGTGAACCTGATCTGGGCGTTGCCCGCCTGCCTCGCCGCGACGGGCGTGCTGGCGGCGGTGGTCGGTGCGCTCAGCGTGCGCACGCGAGGCATCTACTTCATCATGGTCACCCTCGCCTTCGCGCAGATGGTGTTCTATTTCTTTCATGATTCCGATATCGCCGGCGGCTCCGACGGCGCCTTCATCTATTTCCCGCCGGCGCTGATGATGGGCGAGTGGATGGCGCTCGACCTCGGCGACAGGAACGCGCTCTATCTCTTCTGCCTGGGTAGCCTGGTGGCGCTCTATGCATTCCTGGTGGTGTTGCTGCGCTCGCCCTTCGGCCAGGTCATCCAGGGCATCAAGGTCAACGAGCACCGCATGCGCGCGCTCGGCTACAACACCTACCGCTACAAGTGGATGGCCTTCGTCATCGCCGGTGTGGTCGGCGGCTATGCCGGCTTCCTGTTCGGCTGCATCGACGGTTTCGTGCCGCCGGAGCTCCTGAGCTGGCGGGAATCGGGCTTGGGCCTGGTGATGGTGACGCTGGGCGGCATCGGCACGCTGTTCGGCCCGGTGTTCGGCGCCTTCGCGCTGCTGGGTGTGGAGGAACTGCTGCGCGACCGGCACCTGTTCGGCGCGCTGGCCGAGCACTGGCAGATGATGCTCGGCGCCTTCGTCATCGCCGTGGTGCTGTTCATGAGCAACGGTATCGGCGGCCAGGTGATGCGCATCGTGCGCCGCCCGGGCGAGGAGGAGCCGTCATGACCGAGCCGCTGCTCCGCACCAAGGACCTGTCGATCAATTTCGGTGGCCTGCGTGCCGTCCACAACCTCAACATCGATGTCCGCCTGGGCGAAATCCACGCCATCATCGGCCCCAACGGGGCGGGCAAGACCTCGCTGATCAATCTGCTGTCGGGGGATTTGCTGCCCACCGGCGGGCGGGTCTATCACCGCGGCGACGATATCACCCAGTATCGCTCGCACCGGGTGTCGGCGCGCGGCATCGGGCGCAGCTACCAGATCACCAATATCTTCCCGGAGTTTACCTGCCGCCAGAACTGCTGGCTGGCGGCGCGGTCCAGGCGCGGATCGGCGATGCGGTTCTTCCGCCCCGCCGGCGCCGACGCCAAGACCCGCGCGGCGACGGAGAGTGCGCTGGCCATGGCCGGATTGGCCGACAAGATCGATGTTCCGGCCCGGGTCATGTCCTACGGCGAACAGCGCCAGTTGGAGATCGCCATGCTTTTGGCGCTGGAGCCGGAAGTGTTGTTGCTGGACGAGCCGCTGGCCGGCATGGGACCGAATGAATCGCAGGAGATCATCGGCCTGATCGAACGCTTGAAACCGGATCACGGCATCGTCCTGATCGAGCACGACATGGACGCCGTCTTCGCCATCGCCGACCGCTTGACGGTGATGGTCAACGGCGAACTGCTGGAATCCGGCACCCCCGACGAAATCCGCGCCAGCGAACAGGTGCGCCAGGCCTACCTGGGCGACGAGCTTGAGTTGGAGGCGTCGATATGAAGCCCGACGTCATCGTCCTGGACGACGTGCACACCTTCTACGGCGCCAGTCATATCCTGCACGGCATGAACCTGAGGTTGCCGGAAGGTGCCTGCATGAGCCTGATGGGCCGCAACGGCATGGGCAAGACGACGACGCTGAAGACCATCATGGGCCTGGTGGCGCCGAAACAGGGCAGCGTCTCCATCAAGGGCCGGGCGGCGGGCGGCATGGCGCCCAACGCCATCGCCCAGGCCGGCATCGCCTACGTGCCGGAGGGGCGCGAGATCTTTCCCAACCTGAGCGTGCGCGAAAACCTTCTGATTGCCGCCCGGCCCGGCCCGGACGGGCGCAACGACTGGACGTTGGACCGCGTGCTCACACTGTTTCCGCGCCTGGCCGAACGGCTGAACCACTGGGGCAACCATCTTTCCGGCGGCGAGCAGCAGATGCTGACCATCGGCCGCGCCTTGATGACCAACCCCGACGCGCTGCTGCTGGACGAGGTGACGGAGGGCCTGGCGCCCTTGATCCGCGATGAAATCTGGTCGGTGATCGAGGTCATCAAGGGGGAAGGCATGGCGACGCTGATCGTCGATAAGAACGTCGCCAAGCTGATGGCGCTGGCCGACCGGCACCTGATCGTGGTCAAGGGCGAGGTGGTGTTCTCCGGCGACAGCGCCGAACTGGCGGCGGCGCCGGACATGCTGCATCAGCACTTGGGCGTTTAAACCGGAATCTCCCGGCAGCGGATCATCGAGGCGATGCGGCTGGTCAGCACGCTGTCGCCCGACTGGTTTTTCAGGTCATGGCTTTGCAACAGGATGCCCCGGTCGGGCTTGGAGCGCGAACGTCGCGCTTCCAGGATGGTGACGTGGTTGGTGAGCGTGTCGTCGGGATAGACCGGGGTGAGCCAGCGGGTCTCGTCCATGCCGGGCCCGCCGAGCGCCACGTCGCCCTCGAACACGCCCTCCTCCACGAACAGCTTGAAGGCGATGGCGAGCGTCTGGAAGCCGGATGCGATGACGTCGCGGAACGGCCCGTGGCTAGCGGCGTAGGCCTCGTCGATATGCATGGCCTGGGCATCGTACATGCGCGCGAAATCGATCAGGTCCTGGCGCCGCAACGTATAGGGTTTGGTGACGATCACCTCGCCCTCGCGGTAGTCCTCCAGAAATCGCCCGCTCATGTGCAGTTCTCCTCGAGAAAGGCCCGGATGGCGGCCAGGGTTTCTTCCGGTTTGTCGCGCTGCGGCGAATGGCCGCAGCCGGCCAGTTTCAGCAGCCGTACCGGCCCGGCGGCGGCCGCCGCGATGCCATCGATCTGCGCCATGGTGCCGTAGGCGTCGTCCTCGCCCTGGATCGCGAGTACCGGGCAGCGGATTTCCGGCAGCAGCGGGCGGATATCCCAATCGCGGAAGGCGGGGTCGAGCCAGATATCGTTCCAGCCCATGAAGGCGTGCTCGGGGTCTTCGTGGTACCGGCCGAGCTTCTGCTTCAGGTCGGTGGCGTGGAACTGCTCGCGCGCGAACTCGATCGATTGAATGGAGATCGGCTCGACCATGATGTGCGGCGCCATCACCGCCACGGCGCGCGCGCGCGTATCGGGCAGCGCCGCATGGATCAACGCCACCGAGGCGCCGTCGCTGTGGCCCAGCAGCACCGGCGCGTCGAGCCCCCAGAATTCGAACAGGCGCGGTAGCGTCTCGCGCGCTTCCGCGTGCATGTAGTCGACGCCGTAGGACGCCGGCCTGGGCGATGAGGCGCCATAGCCGCGCCGGGAATAGGCGATCACTTCCGCCCCCGTCGCGGCGGCGACGCGGGCGGGGAAATCCCGCCACATGGCGACCGAACCCAACCCTTCGTGCAGCATGACGACACTCGGCGCACCGGCCACGGCGGGCGCGAAGCGGATGAATTCCAGCCCATGATCGCCGAGATCGGCATGGCCGGTCTCGGTCGGCTCGGAAACGGAAATCTGCGGATCGGCGCTCACGGTTGGCGGTCCTGCTTTGGTCGTTGCCTGAAAAACGCCGCCGATTGTAGCCGCTCTCCAGGCTGGCTCAAGCCGCGAGGCGCCTACCAGAAGCCCTCGTGCGCCTTGACGATCTCCGCTTCCAGTTCGGGAAACGGACCCCGGACCTCGACCGGGCGGCACCCGGCGGCGAACACATCGTGGCAGGGCATGTCCATGGTCGGGTTTTCCGGGTTGTCGCCGGTCAGTTCCGCGAGGCGCCGTTCGGTGATGCCGAACACCACCCGGCCGATGCCCGACCAATAGACGCCGCCGGCACACATGCAGCAGGGCTCGACCGAGGTATAGAGCGCACAGCCGGCCAGGAAATCGGCGGCGTAGGTTTGCGCCGCGGCGCGCGCCACATTGAGCTCCGCATGGCCGATACCCTTGTCGGCCAGATAGGTGTTTCCGCTGGAAACCAACACCGCGCCGTCGGGCCCCGTCAGCAGCGAACCGAACGGATGGTTGCCCGCCGCGCGCGCTTGCAGTGACAGCTCGATGGTTTCGCGCAGGAAATCTTCGTCCGCCCGCGCCACGGCTAGTCGCTCCTGGCGCGGAAGCCGCTGACGAGGCCCCAGCCCAGGATGGCGGCGGCGGCAATCAGGAAGCCGGCACTGATGGGGCGCTCCAGGAACACCATGAAGTCGCCGCGTGACAGCAACAGGGCGCGGCGCATGAATTCCTCGATCATGGAGCCGAGCACGAAACCGATCAACAGCGGCGCGGGCTCGAACTTAAACAGCCGCATGACGTAGCCCATCACCCCGATCACCAGCATCACCCAGATGTCGAAGGCGCTGTTGTTGATGGAGTAGACCCCGACGCAAAGCAGCACCACCACGGTTGGATACATGAGATGATAGGGCACCCTGAGCACCCGCACCCAGATGCCGATCAGTGGGATATTGAGGATCAGCAGCAAGACGTTGCCGACCAGGAAACTGCCGATCAGGCCCCAGAACAGGTCCGCGTGCTCGGTCATCAGGCGCGGCCCCGGAATGATGCCGTGGATCATCAGCGCGCCCAGCATCAAGGCCATGGTGGCACTGCCGGGGATGCCCAGCGTCAGCGTCGGAATGAAGGCGGTCTGGGCGGCGGCGTTGTTGGCCGATTCCGGCGACATGATGCCTTCGATGGCGCCCTTGCCGAACTGGTCGCCGTTCTTGGAGACGCGCTTCTCGATGGCGTAGCCGACGAACGACGCGACGGTCTGGCCGGTCCCCGGCAATGCGCCGAAGAACGACCCGATCGAGCCCGACCGCAGTACCGGCCCGATGGATCGGAACCATTCGTCCCGGGTCGGCAGGAAGGAGGCGAAATCGATTTTGTGCTCGGCGCGCTTTCCCAAATTGGTATGGATCGAACTCACCACCTCCGAGACGCCGAACAGGCCCATGGCGATGATCACCAGGCTGACGCCGTCGCGCAGTTCGATCAGGCCGCCGGTGAAACGCTCGACGCCGGTGTTGATGTCAACGCCGACGGTGCTCAGCATGACGCCGACACTGACCATCAAAATCCCCTTGAGCGCGCCGCCCTGGCTGACGATGGAGGCGGCGACCAGCCCCAGCACCATGACCGAGAAATATTCCGCCGGCCCGAACGACAGTGCCACCGTCGCCAACACCGGCGACAGGAACACCATGACGATCACCCCCATGATGCCGCCACAGAAGGACGCGATGGCGGTCATGAACAGCGCAACGCCGGCGCGGCCCTGCTGCGCCATGGGATAACCGTCCAGGCAGGTGACGGAGGCCGATGGCGTGCCCGGGATATTGAGGATGATCGAGGCGATGGAACCGCCGTATTCGGCGCCGTAGTAAACGCCCGCCAGCATCACCAGCGCCGTCGCCGGTTCGAGATGGAACGACACCGGCAACAGCATGGCGACGGCGGCCAGTGCGCCGATGCCGGGCAGCACGCCGATGAACGTGCCCAGCGTCACGCCGACGAAGCAGAACAGCAGGTTCATGGGCGAAAAGGCGGTTTCCAGCCCAAGCATCAGGTTGGCGAGGGAAAGTCCTTCCATGTCACGGCGTCCTAAAAGTTTCGAAGGGCAGTTGCAGTGCCAGAATGAAGATCACCCAGACGGCGCCGGCGACACCGACCGCGAGCAGGAATTTCTGGGCGAAGATCATGCGCGAGTCGGCGAAGCTGGAGACCAGCACCGAGAGGAATGCCGCCGGGATCATGCCGAAGTTCGGCGTCACCAAGGCGAAGGCCAGAACGCCGGCGCTGACGGCGGCGAAGGAACGCAGGTCCGGCCGGCCGTTTTCGTCGCGCCTGAGGAAGGCCTGCACGACGACGGCGCCGGCCAGGACCGAGACCAACGCGCCGAGCAACAGCGGGAAGTACCCCGGCCCCATGCGCCGGGCGGAGCCCAGGTCCATGTCCAGCGCGCCGGTCACGAAGAACAGCCCCAGCGCCAGGAACAGCAGACCTCCCGCCGCCGTCATCCAGCGCGCGATCATGGGGCATCTCCGGCCGGCTGGTACTCGGGACCGTCGTAGGTTTCCGGCACGCTGAGCCGTCCTTGCGCCAGTTCCCGCTCGATCTCGCGAACCGCGCCGAGCACGCCGTCGGTGACGTCGTCGCGACAACGAAGCGCGACCGCCGATCCGTCCATCAGGCCGATGGTCACCTTGCCGGTGGGCTCGACGCCTTTCTCGGCGTCCTCGACGGCACGCTTGATCCCGGCACCGATGTCGGCGACCGCCGACGCGATGAAGACCTCGGGCTCGATGCCGCACCAATCGGTGGCATTTCCGATCTGCGGACGCTCGGCCTCGCGGCAGGCCTCGATGGCGCCGGTGCGCCCGCCGTTGAGCATGGTGAAAATGATGTCGGCACCATCCGCCAACTGCGACGCCGCCCAGCGCTTGGTGATGGCATTGTCGTCCTGGGTACCGCAGAACGAGGTCAGAACCCTGATGTCGGGCCGCACCAGGCGCGCGCCGGCCACGTAGGCGGCGCGGCCCCGCTCTCCGGGCCGAACGCGGTGGCCCGATAGGTGGCCGATGACCCCGGTTTGCGACCAGCGCGCGGCGAAGGCGCCGGCCAGGAATGCCGATTCTTCCTGCCGCACCTCGTAGCTGAAGATATTGTCGCCCTGCACCGAGCCCTGGATCACCGCAAATCGCGTGTCGGGATGGCGGGCGGCAACCTCGGGCGTCACCCGGTCCCCCTGGCCGCCGATGAACAGCACCAGATCGGCACCGGCGGCGGCCTGCTCCAGGCGCTCGGCCATGACCGACTGGTCGTAGGGGATGTCGGAAAATACCGTGACGTCGTGACTGCCGGTTTCGCGGACGGCCTCGACGCCGGCCAGGGCACTGGCGTTGAAGCCGTTGTCGTGAAGTTCTCCGACGAAGAAGGCGGCGATTTTCATGCTGGGACTCCGTTTTTCTCGATAGCCATGCAATTCATCGCCGGCCTTCTCCGTGTGGGTGCTTACTTCTTGGCGCCGGTGGCGGCGACCAGCGGCTTCCATTTCTCGATCTGGCCGGTGACGTAGGCCTGGAACTCGGCCGTGGTCTTGCGCTCGTGGATCAGGCCCCAGGTATCGAACTTGGCCTGCACATCGGCGAGTTGGATGATTTCCGCCAGCGCATCGTCGATCTTCTTGGCGATTGCCGGATCCAGCCCGGCCGGCGCCGACAGGCCAAGCCAGTTCTCGGCGACGATGTCATAGCCCTGCTCCTTGAAGGTCGCCAGATCCGGATTGGACTTGGTGCGCGCCGGTGCGCTAATCGCGAGCGCGACGGCGGTGCCGTCCTGCAGGGCCGGAACGTTCTGCGGCAGGGCATCGAACATGATCGGAATGACGCCAGCGCGGAAATCCTGACGCATGGGGCGCGAACCCTTGTAGGGGATGCTGACCAGTTTGATGCCGGCCATCTGGTTGAACTGGAAGCCGATGACGTTGCTCCACGAACCGACGCCGGATGAACCGAAATCGAACTTGCCGGGCTCGGCCTTGGCCATGTCGACGAAATCGGCGAGCGTCTTGATGCCGAGCTTGGGCGAAACGAAAAGGCCCAGATACACGGTGCCGATGTAGGAAACGTGGGTGAAATCCTTGAGGGCGTCGTAGGGCAGTTTCCTAAACAGGCTCGGCGCAATGGAGTATGGCGCCAGGTTGGAAAGCATGAAGGTGTAGCCGTCGCCCTTCTCGCGCTTCAACGCCGAGGCCGCCACGGTGCCGCCGGCGCCGGGCTTGTTCTCGACCACGAACTGCTGGCCGAACTTGTCGCTCAGGTGCTTGCCCAACAGCCGCGCCACCAGATCGCTCGACCCGCCGGGCGGGAATGAAACCAAAATCCGGACCGGTTTGGAGGGCCAGGTGTCCGCCTGCACGGCCGGCCCGAAGACGGCTCCGATGACCAGGCCGACGATCAGCCAAATTCTCAATGCCATGATGTTGCTCCTTTAGAATGCGTTGCGCCGCGGCCCGGCGCCTAACGTATTCCCCGGAGAGATGATCGGATGGCCGGGGTCGGGGCCGCTGGCTTTCCATTGCCAATAGCACTAGCAGCCTTTTTGTGTTCTAAATAGATCAATTTAACGCCCACGGTGATGCCGAAACGGCATCATCTATCCTGATCGACCCGGGCGCGATGGTTCAATTCGTCGACGGCGATGTTGATGAAGGCCCGGACGGCGGCCGAAAGCGCGCGCCCCTTGCGGATCTGCAGGCTGAGATCGCGGACCACCGGCCCGTTGTGGGAAATGGGGATATGAACCAGCCGGCCGGCGGCCAATTCCTCCTCGAACCCGAACACCGTCTGAAACGTGATGCCCAGGCCCCGGAGCGCCAGGTTCTTCATCAACTCCAACGAACTGGTTTCAATGATGGTCGGGATGGTACGGCCCAACTCTCGCAGGGTCGGCTCCAGCAGCGGCCGGATCGACAGGTTCTCGTCACCCATGATCCATGGGTAGTCCATGGCATCCAGAAGCGCGATCTGGCGCTCGCCGGCCAACGGGTGGTCGGGCAGCATGATGGCACCGATATGGAACTGTCCGAAGGCGAGCTGCTGGATGGCGGGATCGGCCTCCAGCGAAAAAGCCAGCCCAACATCGGACTCGCCGCCGTCGAGCAATGCCGGGATGGCGTGCGACTTGATCGTCTGCACGGTGAAATGCACGAACGGATGGGCGTCGCGCATCTTCTCGACAATTGCCGGCAGGAACTGATGCGTCAGCCCCTCCACCGCAACGACGCCGATCTCACCGCGGCGGCCGCCCTTGAACTGGGCAAGCTCGTCCTCGAAGCGGTGCGCGTCCTGCAACACGGTGGTGACGTGGCGGGCAAACAACTCGCCGGCCTTGGTCAGGACCAGGCCCTTGGCGCCGCGTTCGAACAGCGGCGCCTCGAATTCTTGCTCGAGTTTCTGGATCTGGCGGTTGACCGCCGAAGAGGCGACGTTCAGCTCCCGCGCGCCGCCGCGAATCGATCCAGCGCGCCGGACGGCGTCGAAATATTTGATGGCGGCGGCATGGATGCGCATGGGGAATCGATTACACCGTCGGTGGACCCAGAGGGACCAGTCTACCCCAATCTCCTGAAAAAATAGGGATCGGTCTTGCGCCGCTGGTCGGCCGACGCCTTGGTTTTGCGAAACGCCCGAAATGGGCGGAATGGCGATCGGCACGAGAGACTCAGATATATCCGGGTCCGCCAGCTTTCACCGAACTGGCTATAGTCGATCTCGTCGAACTCATAGTAACGGAGAAGCAACCGGATCGCCTGGCGAACCCCTGGCATATATGAATCGTCGAAAACCATCATGCCGCCGACGGGCATCATCTCGTCCAGCAGAAAGATCTCGTAGGCTAAGTGGTCGAACGATTTCCAACCGTCGAGGAACGCGAAATCGAAACTCTCGCCTTGCTCTCGCAATCGGCGAATGACGGAAGACGAATCTTCCAAGAACAACTCATGCCGATCACCCATGCCGGATCGCCGCACGCTGTTTTTACCGACCTCTACGGCATGACCCCCTTGCGAGTTGTCGATGGACACCACACGGCCGGAATTGGCCGCCGTCGCCGCCAGCATATAAACGGCGGTGCTGCCGGTGGCGAACCCCGTTTCCAGGCAGCGCGCAAATCCGCTCCGTTGGATCGCGAGAAAGAGAAAATCGCCCTGATGCGGTGGTACGAACGGCAACGTCCGGTCCCGCGCGTCCTCCTGCATCGTTTTCAGGAAACGCCGCGTCTCCTCGGTTTCCTGTAGCGGGTCATAGCGCAGATGCATTTTCGGATTTGCTTTGGAAAAAATGGTGCCGCGGAGTGGAATTGAACCACCGACCCCGCCCTTACCAAGGGCGTGCTCTACCCCTGAGCTACCGCGGCCCCTTATCGAAGCGCGCGCAAGATGCCACAGCCCCCGCTCGGGTGCAAGCACCGAGGCACCCGCTTGACCGGCTTTGCCGAAGCCCCCAGGATGGGCGGCATTTCAACACTTCCAAGGGCGGCAGATGGCTTCGCGAGACGATCGAGACGAGCCGAAATCCGGCAAGGCCGGAAAGCGCGCCGAGCGCGACCAGCGTCTGGCCGAGGCGCTGCGCGCCAACCTGAACCGGCGCAAGGCACAGGAACGCGCGCGCAAGCCGCCCGAAGACACGAAAAATCCGCGCGAATCCGGCTGACGGCCCTTCTTTCGTCACATTCGCCGCCCATACCCGAGCCATGCTTGTGCGAGCCGGAAAGGTTCTCTAAAAGCGGACAACCACCGGAGGCGAACACCACCCATGGATCGGATACGCGTACGCGGCGGCCGGCGGCTGGCCGGGGAAATCGAAATCAGCGGCGCCAAAAATGCCGCACTGCCGCTGATGGCGGCAGCACTGCTCACGGACGAGCCCCTAACGCTCAAGAACCTGCCGAAGCTTGCCGATATCGCCTCCATGGCGGACCTGCTGCAGGGCCTCGGCGTTTCCATCAAGCTGAATGGCGAAAACGGCAACGGCGGACGCACCGCCGAGCTCAGCGCCGCCGCCATCACCGAAACCACCGCGCCCTACGACGTGGTTCGCAAGATGCGCGCGTCGGTGTTGGTGCTGGGCCCGCTGCTGGCTCGCCACGGCCAGGCCCGCGTATCCTTGCCGGGGGGCTGCGCCATCGGCACCCGGCCGGTCGACCTGCATCTGCAGGCCTTCGAACAATTGGGCGCCGAAATCGAGTTGGCGGAGGGCTATATCGAGGCCCGCGCCCCCGGCGGCCTCAAGGGTTCGCACGTGATTTTCCCGATGGTCACCGTCGGCGGCACCGAGAACGCATTGATGGCGGCCTCGCTGGCGGACGGCGAAACGGTCATCGCCAACGCCGCGCGCGAGCCGGAAATCACCGACCTGGCGAACTGCCTGACGGCCATGGGCGCCAAGATCAGCGGCATCGGCACCGATACCCTGCGCGTCGAGGGCGTGGACAGGCTTCACGCCGCCACGCACGAAGTCCTGCCCGACCGGATCGAGACCGGCAGCTACGCGGTCGCAGCCGCGATCACCGGCGGCGACATCGAACTCAAGGGCGCCAGGGTGGAACTGTTGGAAGCGGCCACGGAGACCTTGACGCGCGCCGGTGCCAAGGTGATCGCGATACCGGGCGGCCTGCGCATCACGGGGCCGGAAGGCCGTCTCAAGGGGGTCGACCTGATGACCGAGCCGTTCCCCGGCTTCCCCACCGACATGCAGGCGCAGTTCATGGCGCTGATGGCGGTGGCCGACGGTGCGTCGATGATCACCGAAACCATCTTCGAGAATCGCTTCATGCATGTGCCGGAGCTCTGCCGCATGGGCGCCGACATCAACGTGCACGGCTCTTCCGCTATCGTGCGCGGGGTCGAGCGCCTTTCCGGCGCGCCGGTGATGGCGACCGACCTGCGCGCGTCGATCTCGCTGATCCTTGCCGGCCTGGCGGCCACCGGCGAGACCATCGTCAACCGGGTCTACCATCTCGACCGGGGTTATGAGAGAGTGGAGCAGAAGCTCGCCGCTTGCGGCGCGGATATCGAACGTCTGTCGGATTGAAGGATGCGGTACGGCAGCAGTTTCGACCTCGGCTCGAAACGCCTTGTCTTTCCGGCTTTGATGGCCGGCATCATCTTCGTTTCGCTTATTAGATATGCACAGTTTTCCGAGTTGGATCCGCGCATGGACCAGGCGTCGTTTGCCGTCTGGGTGCAGGATCTGATCGAAGCCCCACGGCTGTTGGAATTGGTTTCAAAGACGCGCTGATTCGCGACGAGGACAGCGCCGTCAATATTCTGTTCCGCCGCCTCTATGTGGTTCACGACCATATCTTCGTCCTGCTTAGCGTCGCATGGTTTGCCATTTTGTCGGCCATCTTCGGCTGGGACATGCTCGGCCATGTCGCCATCAGCATCATTTCCGGAACCCTCGCGGCAGCGGTCATCGCCTGGCTGCCATGGGTACGGAGCGGCGAAAACGAACGCCGCTCCATTGCTCTTGCCCCTTGGATCACCGGTGCAATTTTCGTTTTCGCGGCCGATAATGGATACCTCGGCCTGTTTTCCGCATTGGGGGTTCACAACGTCGGGCGGCTCGAAAGAACGGCGCGCTGGTGGACGACGATGGCGGAATACTGCACGACGGCGTGATGATTCCTGGCTTCGGCCAACCAAATCGTACCGGCAGCTACGTGGTCCTTGTGCTAATAATGGGTGCCGGTTGGTTTGTGGTGGTCTCTGCGGACACGGCAATCGCCGCCTGACGTAGCCGCCGACGAACGAAGGCGACGGTCATTGGTACAGGGCTGGCGATACTGGTTGCCGGCAGGTCGGCGTCGAGGCCGATCGCTTTCGATCCCCGGGTCAAATATCCGGCTGGAACCAATTGTTCCGCCATCCTGGAGAAAATCGCCGCTTGGTGCGCACGCTTGAAGCATCGATTCCGGAGGGTGCGCTGTTGTTCCCCTGGGACTACAGGCTCCAATACGCGATTCGTGTCCTTAGCAAACGGTTACGCGTCGAGACACGCACCTTGCGACCATTTGGATCGTTCGTTCGCGAGCCCGAGGCAGGCCGCTTGAGCAGTTATGCCGTTAAACATGGCATGCGTTTTTCTCCCGGCGCGCCAATCTACTTGATAGTGCCATTCCCCGTCGAACCACGGCTCCAAGCCCTGGCCGAACCGGTTTTCGGCCCAAATGGACTCGGTGCACGAACGGACGTAGGCCTGGAACGGGTAAAAACCCTCGTGTGGAAGCGGAGCCTGTCGCCTTACGACGATCTCGGCCTTTACGTCATTCCGTAAGCCGATGTTTGAATCCGCCCCTGGATTTCACTATGAATGCCGGGCAAGCGGAGACTGAAATCATGAGCACCAACGATTCCCTCGTGCTGGCCTTGCCCAAGGGCCGCATCCTCAAGGAAGTGATGCCCCTGGTACGCCGCGCCGGCATCGAACCGGAAGCCGCCTTCGACGACCCGGCGAGCCGGCAATTGAGGTTCGCCACCAACGTTCCGAACCTGGAAATCATCCGGGTGCGCAGCTTCGACGTAGCCACGTTCGTCGCCTTCGGCGCCGCCCACATGGGCGTTGCCGGCAACGACGTGCTGATGGAGTTCGACTACCCCGACATCTACGCCCCCCTGGACCTGGACGTCGGCCATTGCCGGCTTTCCGTGGCCGAACCTGACGACATGGTCGGCGACGACGACCCGCGCACCTGGTCGTCGGTGCGGGTGGCGACCAAATACCCGAACCTGACGGCCAGGCACTTCGCCCGGCGCGGGGTGCAGGCGGAATGCATCAAGCTGAACGGCGCCATGGAACTGGCACCGACGCTCGGGCTCTGCCGGCGCATCGTCGATCTGGTTTCCACCGGGGCGACGCTGAAGGCCAACGGGTTGACCGAAATCGAGAAGATCTGCGACATCACGTCCCGCCTGACCATCAACCGTACCGCCTGGAAGACCCGCCCCGCCGAGATCAACGGCTGGCTCGACAGTTTCGAGGGAGCCCTCCATGACCTTGCGGCTTGACCGGAGCGCCGCCGACTTCGAGGCGCAATTCCAGGCGTTCCTGAGCGCCAAGCGCGAGACAGAAGCCGACGTCAACGACGTCGTCGCCGCCGTGCTTTCGGACCTGCGCGAACGTGGCGACGCCGCGCTGATCGACTACACCCGCAAGTTCGACCGCTTCGAGGTCGATGCCGCGGGTCTTCGCTTCACTGCCGACGAAATCGCGCACGCCAAGCGAGACTGCGCATCCGAAACCCTGGATGCGCTCCAGGTCGCGGCCACGCGCATCGGCGCGTTCCACGAGAAGCAACTGCCGGACGACCTGGATTTCACCGACGAGGCGGGGCTGCGGCTCGGCTACAAGTGGACGGCGGTCGGCGCCGCCGGGCTTTACGTGCCGGGCGGCACGGCGGCCTATCCCTCGTCGGTGCTGATGAACGCGATCCCGGCCAAGGTCGCCGGCGTCGAGCGGCTGGTCATGGTCGTGCCGACGCCGGACGGGATCATCAATCCCCTGGTGCTGGCCGCCGCCGAACTTGCCGGCGTTGACGAGATCTATCGCGTCGGCGGCGCCCAAGCGGTGGCGGCGCTGGCCTACGGCACGGCGGCCATCCGCCCGGTGGACAAGATCGTCGGCCCCGGCAATGCCTATGTAGCCGCCGCCAAGCGCCAGGTGTTTGGCACCGTTGGCATCGACATGATCGCCGGCCCGTCGGAAATCCTGGTCCTCGCCGACAAGGACAACGACCCGGCCTGGATCGCTGCCGACCTGCTCAGCCAGGCAGAGCACGACACTGCCGCGCAAGCGATCCTGATTACCGACGACGCGGCCTTCGCCGATGCGGTGACGGACGCGGTGAACGGGCATCTGAAAACGCTGCCGCGCACCCAAACGGCGAGTGAAAGTTGGCGCACCTATGGCGCCATCTTCACCGTCGCCTCACTGGAAGACGGGTTGCCGCTGATCGACCGCATCGCGCCCGAACACCTGGAGATCGCCACCGAGGAGGCGCGAAGCCTGGCCGATCGCGTCAACAACGCCGGCGCCATCTTCATCGGCCGCTACGTGCCGGAGGCACTCGGCGACTATCTTGCGGGCCCCAACCATGTCTTGCCGACGGCGCGCTCGGCCAGGTTCTCATCGGGGCTCGGGGTGCTGGATTTCATGAAACGTACGTCCATGGTCGAATGCAGTGCCGAGGGATTGCGCCAGGTCGGTCCGGCGGCGGTGACGCTCGCCCGCGCCGAAGGCCTCGATGCGCACGCACTTTCACTTTCCATCCGGCTCAACCTGCCGGACCCTTCGTGAAGGACCGCAACCCGTGGAAGACCGTCATCGTATCGCCAAAATCTCCTTGGACGAGCAGTCGGTCATCCGCCGCAGCCCGCAGGTCGAGCACGAACGCAAGGTCGCGATCTACGACCTCCTGGAAGACAATACCTTCATCCTGACCGACGGCCAGGAAGGGCCCTACAGCCTTCACCTCGGCATCGAAGACAACAGGCTGATCTTCGACGTCCGCGACGAAGCGGAAAAGAAGATCAAGCGCATCATCCTGCCCGGCTCCAGTTTCCGCCGCGTGGTGAAGGATTACTTCCTGATTGTCGAAAGTTATTTCAACGCCATCAAGACCAAGGCGCCGTCGCAGATCGAGGCCATCGACATGGCCCGGCGCGGCATCCACAACGACGGCGCCGATCTTCTGATGGAGCGCATGGCCAGTGACGTGGAGATGGACAAGGATACCTCCCGGCGCCTGTTCACGCTCATCTGCGTACTCCACATCCGGGCCTAGGCGTCCATGGGCGATCTTCCCTCCGCCGTCCTGTTCGCCTGTACGATGAACGCCGTCCGCTCGCCGATGGCGGAGGGAATCCTCAAATTCCTGCACGGCACGCGCATCTACGTCGATTCCGTCGGCGTGCGGTCGACCGAGGTCGACGGTTTCGCCATCGCCGTCATGGACGAGATCGGCATCGACATCTCCGGCCACAAATCCAAGACCTTCGACGATCTGGAAGACAGCTATTTCGACCTGATCATTCCCATGTCACCGGAGGCACAGCACCGGGCGGTGGAAATGACCCGGGTCATGGCCGTCGAGATCGAGTTCTGGAATACCTTCGATCCGTCCGTCATCGATCCCGACGACCGCGACGCGCGCCTCGCCGCCTATCGCCAGGTGCGCGACCAGTTGATGGAGAGGATCGAGGCCCGTTTTCCGCGCGCCCTGGCCGTCGACACCTAGCGCCAAAGCGCCGAAATCCGGGCGCAAGCCACCCGGATCGGAGCAAAATCCATTAAAACCCTTGACCCTTCACGATTTGGCGGCATGTTAGGGGGCCTTCGCAGGCAATTCACGCAACGACCTTGAGAGAGACATGGCCAAAGAAGAGCCGTTGGAGTTCACCGGCACGGTCACCGAAATCCTTCCCAACGCGATGTTCCGCGTGAAGTTGGATAACGATCACGAGATTCTCGCCCACACGGCGGGGAAAATGCGCAAGCACCGCATCCGGGTGTTGGCCGGCGATCGGGTGAACGTGGAAATGACTCCCTACGACCTGACCAAGGGTCGCATCACCTTCCGCTACAAGTAACAGGGCCGGTCCATGACCGGTCGTTTGATTCTCGCCTCCGCATCCCCGAGACGACTGGCGCTGCTTAGCCAGGCGGCCATCACACCTGACCAGGTGGTGCCGGCCGATATCGACGAGACCCCCATGAAGGGGGAACTGCCCCGGCAGTTGGCCGAACGGCTCGCCGCCGCAAAAGCCGAGACCATCGCCCGGCAGCATCCGGACGCGGTGGTGCTCGCCGCCGATACCGTCGTCGCATGCGGCCGCCGGATACTCGACAAGCCCGCCGACGAACGGGACGCCCGGCGCACGCTCCGGCATCTTTCAGGCCGCCGGCATCGGGTCTATGGCGGCCTTTGCGTCGCCGCACCGGGCAGCATTCGCCGCTCTCGCGTGGTCGTCACCCAGGTGCAGTTCAAGCGCCTCGACGAAGACGAGATCGCGGCCTATCTGGACAGCGGCGAATGGCGGGGCAAGGCCGGTGCCTATGCCATCCAGGGACGCGCCGGGGCTTTCGTCAAAAAAATCAACGGTTCCTACGACAATGTCGTCGGCCTGTCATTGTATGAAACGCTGGCACTGCTGAACGGCCTCGGACTAACATGACGGAACAGTAAGGAACTCATGCTGAGCGATCATATCTTCATATCCAGCTCTCCCGGCGAGGTGCGTATCGCCGAGACCGCCCGGGGCGATTTAACCGCCTATACCGTGCACCGCGCCGGCGCCGAAACCCGCGTCGGCGACGTCTATCTCGGCCGCGTCGACGCGGTCCTGCAAGGCATTCAAGCGGCGTTCGTCGATATCGGAGAGGCCCGCGCCGGTTTTCTGGCGTTGCCCGAGGCGCGCCCGTTCCGTCCCGGCAACCCGGGCGATGCGGAAGACGACATTGCCGACTACCTGAACGAGGGCGACACCGTTCTCGTGCAGGTCACGCGCGACGCCGAGGAAGACAAGGGGGCCAAGCTGACGACGCGCATCAGCCTGACGGGCCGCGACCTCGTTTTCACGCCGCTTTCGGAAGGGCTCTCTGTTTCCCGCCGCATTGGTGGTGACGCGGAACGCAAGCGGTTGCAGGCCGCCATGGCCGGCGCCATGGCCGAGGGCGAAGGCGGCTTCATCGTTCGTACCGCCGCGGCGGAAGCCGAGGACGACGAACTGGCCCACGAAGCGGCCAGGCTCCGGGCACGCTGGGAAGGGATCGAGGCGGCGCGGGACCAGTCCCGCGCGCCGGCCGCGCTGCATCGCGACGTGGAACCGGCGCTTCGGGTATTGCGCGAACACGGCGGCGCCGACCTGGAGGCCATCGTCGTCGACGACGCCGACCTGTTCGCTCGCATACAGGCTTTCGTCGCCGCCGAGATGCCGGACCTCGCGGAAGTGCTGCGCCATCACGCGGGCCCGGAAGCGCTGTTCGCGGCCGAAGGCATCGAGGACGCGGTCGAGGCCTTGCTCGATCCACGGGTGCCGCTCGCCTGCGGCGGCGACCTGATCATTTCCGAGACGCCGGCGCTGACCGCCATCGACGTCAATACCGGTGCCGCCGATTTCGGCAACAAGGAGACGACGGCGCTGGAGGTGAACATCGAAGCGGCGCGGGAATTCGCCCGCCAGGTCCAACTGCGCAACCTAAGCGGCCTGATGGTGGTGGATTTCGTCTCCATGCGCCGGCGCGAAAGCCAAAGCGCCCTTGCCGCGGCCCTGGAAACGGCACTTGCCGAAGACGCCTTGCGACCGACCCTGGTCGGCTTCACGCGTTTGGGACTGGCGGAGATCACCCGCCGGCGCCAGGGAGCCAGCCTGGTGGAGTTGCTCTGCGGCGGGCCGGCGGCACCGGAAAAATCGCCGGAAACCGTTGCGCTGGCGGCGTTGCGCGCAGTCCTGGCTGAAGCCCGGCGGCAAACGGCACCGGGTTACGTGCTCGAGGTCCCGAGCGCCGTGGCCGAGTCCCTGGCCGGAGACCACCGCGACGCCCTGGCCGACGCACGGCGCCGGCTCGGCGGCAACCTGGAAGTGACGGCGCGCCCAGAACTGGCGGCGTCGGTCTTCTTCGTGCGCGCCCAGGAACGAGGAGGTTGAGCCATGGGCAAGTCCGACAACGTGGTCCCGCTGAAGCGCCACAAATGCCCGATTTGCTCGAAACCGGCGACAGACGAGTTTCGGCCGTTCTGTTCCAAGCGCTGCGCCGACATCGATCTCGGTCGCTGGCTCAACGAAGACTACCGGATCCCCGCCGAAGAGGCCGCGGAACTGGACGACGAAGAGTTCGCAGACTTCTGAAACAGCCCCCCGCAACGGCTTTAAAAACTTCCCCTCAGGGCCCTTGTCAGGCCGGGAAATATCTTTTAAAAGCCCGGGGTGTCCCGCCGTTGTCACATTCCGGCAAGCCTCGGTGCGGGGCACGAATTCTGCCGGTTCCGGGCTTTCCCGGAACGGTCGGCGCCCAGGTAGCTCAGTTGGTAGAGCAGCGGATTGAAAATCCGCGTGTCGGTGGTTCGATTCCGCCCCTGGGCACCACTTCTCCTTCCGCCGAAATTCTGGCCAGGCCGCGTCGTTCGCATTCCTTCGGAATGACGGCGCCATGCCTCAAGTCACAAGTTGCGAATCCAAGCCGCCAGGTAGGCGATATGCTGTTCTCGGCTTTCAGATAAGGCCTGTTGGCTCAACCAGGCGTGCCGCGCTTCGGCCCGGACATTTCTCGGCGTTGTTCCAAACCGCGATTTGAAGGACCGGCTGAAGTGGGAGTCGTTCGAAAAACCGCATTCGTATCCAACGGCGCCGATACTCATGTTGTTGTAGACGGGCTGACCGAGCATTCGGAGCGCGCGTTGCAATCGGCGTTCCCAGGTGTAGCGCGCGACACCACCGTCGGGCGCGAAAATCCGGTAAATCTGCGAGCGCGAGACCTTGAAGGCCGTCGCAAGCTGCTCGGCGGAAAAAGTCTTGGATAGATGCATTTCGATATGGTCACGGATCGTCCGCCCCAAAGCCATGGAGACTTCCGGCTCGCCGTCTTCCAGTTTCTCGGGATCGTTCGACAACCAACCCTGTATCAACCCGAGCGAGCCCTGCACCGCACCCGCGGCTTGCACGAGGCTCATCTCCGGCACCAAATCCCATAGCGAGACGAGGTGCTTGCCGATGAGCTTGACCATCGGATCGCCGGACGACAGGTGCCGTCCATGCAGTGAAGCCAAAAGCGCCGACAGCCTCGGATTCACGTCCCGAGGCAAAACCAAGGTCAGATTTTCAAAACTGTTGTTCACCATGTCGTGGGGCTGTGCCAGGTCGATGATCAGCATGTCGCCCGCCGTCACGTGGGCCGAGCGATCGAGGATACCGCTGCCCTTCAGGAACACCTGAACCAGGATATGGCACATGTCGTCATGGGCGACGCGGGCGACGGAGCGCTTGAACCATTGCGATTGCGCCTGGGTAACGCCGAAGACCATTTCACCCAGATTGCAGGCTTCGATGCGGCTGTGGAAGTTGCTGTCCTGTTTTCCGCCGTCGGGCGGCAGCAGGTCGAAAAGGATACCCATGTTGTCCTGCCAGACGTCGAACCGGTACTTCGGATCGAAATCGAGCGTATTGAACTGGTAGATGGGAACGCGCGGCGCGGTATCCATGTCGTGGATGCTCAATTCCTATTCTCAAACCCAGCCGCCAACGGCGCGGTCGATGAGGCCGTTGCCGAGCCCCCAATCATACAAGGAAAAACCGTATCGGTATCACAAATCTCCTTATCCGGTCGTACGAAGGAAAATCAGGAGAAAAGCGAATTTGGACTCTGAGACAAATTAGGAACTCGTTTCCCGGCTAACTTCAATCACTTGGATTAGGGGGAAAATCGATGTCCAAACTGTTTCGTTGTTTCGGCTCGCTGGCGAGCTTCGCAATGCCGTTGGCACTGGTCCTCGGCATTGGCCATACGCCGGCGAAAGCGCAAACGGCCGAAGATGTCGCCAAAGCCATCTCGGCGATGCCGGCGATGAAGAATATCGCCGTTGGCAATGTCAAACAGTCGGGCTCGTTTTTCACCGCGCAACTGGGATCGAAGAAACAAGCAGCGACCATCTTCAATCTGGGGACCAAGGGGAAACCCATTTGGAATGTTGCTCTCTATCCGACAGACTTAAAATTGAGCCAGCTCTACAAATCCGGCGGCGGCGCGCTTCTCGGCGCGATTGTAGCATCGGATCCGGCGGTCGTCGTGTCCGCTGCGCAGGGAACCGGCGATGTCGCCAAGCTGCCCCCCGCCGTCCAGAACGGCATCAAGAAAATCTTTGGAACCGCCGTCAAGAAAGTTACCTTTCCCGCCGGCGTGAACTTCTCCCTCAACCTCGATCCCGGACGGACGAAATCACTCGCCCCGTTGCGGAACGTGCTTGATATTCCGACCGCGA